>TARA_Y100000385_G_scaffold113912_1_pt1 | contig 19855 bp, 17 predicted proteins | sample TARA_Y100000385 | Tara Oceans TARA_Y100000385 (sample SAMEA2620980) | marine metagenome | biome: marine biome (ENVO:00000447); feature: surface water layer (ENVO:00002042); material: "saline water (ENVO:00002010), including plankton (ENVO:xxxxxxxx)" | depth 5 m
GTCTTCTAACTTTGCAGGGCAGTGAACCCCAAATATCTTCAAAAACTCATGAAATTCAAGACTCTGACCCAACATACCGCACTATTTATGATTTCCGCCATGCTATTCTTCGCAATGGGATGCAGTGAAAGCCCCTCCTCGGAGTCAGTGGTAGCGGATGCCTCCGGAGTGCTCAGCCGTCAAGTAAAGATTGGAACGAGCTTTGGAGATATGATCGTTGAATTGTCTGATAGCACCCCGGCTCATCGGGACAACTTCATCAAGTTGGCCTCTGAGGGTTTTTACGACAGCTTACTTTTCCATCGTGTCATCAAAGGTTTTATGGTCCAAGGAGGCGATCCCAACAGCCGGGGGGCAGATCTTTCGCAGCGACTGGGAATGGGCGGACCGGGATACACCGTTCCCGCAGAAATCCGCACGGACCACTTGCATTTTAAAGGGGCACTTTCTGCCGCCCGGCAAGGTGATCAAGCCAACCCCGAGCGTGCAAGCTCAGGAAGTCAATTTTATGTGGTCCACGGAAGAAAATTCAACGAAGCAGAATTGCTGAACATCGAGGCGCGTGCTTCTCGTGCTAATGAGCAGTTTGACCAAAATGAAAAATTCAAGTACTCGGAGGAAGATATGAGGCGCTACATGGAAGAAGGAGGCGCTCCTTTTTTGGACAATCAGTACACGGTTTTTGGTCAGGTGATCTCAGGACTCGATATCATTGATTCCATTGCTGCCGTGCCGACGGGTGCGGGGGATCGACCGATGCAAGATGTTGCGATGACCATGGAAGTGATTCGTTGATCATGGAACTCAAAGAGCAGATTTTAGCTTACATCAGCGAGATCGAAGCGAAGACTTTGTCGTCGGCGGAAGAAGTCGAGGAATTTCGTATTGCCTGGTTGGGTAGAAAAGGGATTCTCAAGGATACCATGGCGGCGTTTAAAGCAGCGCCAAATGAACAAAAGCGTGAATTGGGGCAATTGGTCAACCAACTCAAGAAGGCGGCCGAGAACCGCGTTGCACAGGGTGCAGAAGGTGCAGATGCGTCGGACGAATCCGAGCAGATTTTGCACGATTGGACGCGCCCCGATGGAGGAGTGTCACTGGGAGCGCACCATCCGTTGAGTGTGGTGCGACGCGACATCATTGGAATCTTAGAGCGCATGGGCTTCGTTGTGACTGAAGGTCCAGAGATTGAAGACGATTGGCACGTCTTTAGTGGATTGAATTTTCCGGAAGAACATCCTGCACGGGACATGCAAGACACCTTTTTTGTGGATCGCAAGCCAGACATGTTGCTGCGAACGCACACATCGTCAGTTCAAGTGCGTGAGATGGAGCGGCGAGATCCGCCAATGCGCATCATGATGCCCGGTCGTGTTTTTCGGAATGAGGCCATCAGCGCCCGAGCGCATTGCATGTTTCATCAAATCGAGGGATTATACATCGATGAAGGCGTTTCTTTTGCTGATTTGAAGCAAACCTTGTTACGTTTCGCGCAGGAATTCTTTGGAGCCGACACAAAAATCCGATTGCGGCCGTCTTATTTCCCCTTCACAGAACCTAGCGCTGAGGTCGATGTCTACTGGGGATTGAAAACAGAGGTAGATAAGCGCATTACCAAGGGAACAGGATGGCTGGAGATTCTTGGATGCGGTATGGTCGATCCAGCGGTATTGGAAGCCTCGGGCATTGACTCGCGGAAATACTCTGGATTTGCATTCGGAATGGGAGTTGAGCGAATCGCGATGTTGAAATACCAAATCGGTGATTTGCGCGCTTTCTTCGAAAGTGACATGCGTTTCTTGAATCAATTCCAAGGGGAATTCTGATCCAATCAGAGCATCGATTCAGGTAAATGGCAAAGTCAAAGTGACTTTTTCTTCAACAGGCGAAATGCGTTCAACCTGAATCTTACCGGCTATTTTTCGGAGTTGCGCGTGTAGCTCATTCCAACGAGAAGAAGCCAATGCGTCCTTACCGTGGAATAACCCCTGCATGGCCTTGGATGCTTCCGTGTGATTGCTGCTCAAGCAGAAATGCCAATGAGATTTTTCCGCCTCCACCTCAATGCGAATGGCATCTTCCGAATTCGATATTTCGGCAAGGCCACGCATGAAATTTCGGATCACCACTCTGACATCAGGACCAACAGAAAACTGCGTGTTGTCGTCTAGGGTCCAATTCATCTCAGCTTGAATTTCGTCATCAAGCGCGTTGAGAAATGTTTGGATGCTCTGCGATCGAAGATCCTCATCACGCTCGAAGACGAAATTTCCATTCGGCATTAGGCTGCTGCTTCCCCACTCTAAATTTGCATCCTCCGAATTCTGATTTACCGCTGTTCCTTGTGGTTTGGGGAGACGATCGGAAGGAACAAGACTGCGCAGTCGAATGATGCGTCTGCGTTCTTTTCGCAAGGCCTCTTGGAGGACCCGATGACTTCTGGTGTTGGCAAGAAGTCCGATGCTGAGAAGCGCCGCGAGCCATGGCCACAATCCATAGGAGTTGGATGATGACTGAGCGGCCGTCATTTGGATGACGGCGCGGTCAAAGGGGTCCGGTTCAGGAAGAATCCGCTCCGTGAATCTTTGCACCTCACGATTGGGCTGCGCTTGTAATTCAGCCAAGACGCGCATGTTGATTTCATCAACTTCCATCATTGCAGCCAGTGCTTCAGCTTCATTCCCACGGTTATGTTCGAAATCGGCGCGCTGCCGTAGAGCCTCGAGAAGTAATTCTTCATCCGTTGTAAGTCGAGCCTCTTTCACCGCTTCGTGAAGGGCGATGATGACATCCAGAGGTCGGTGCAATCTCTGCGCTGCATTTGCGACGCGCAATTGAGCGAGGCTCATATCTGCGGGATTGTTTCGGTCAGCATGATTTAAAATGCGCTTTGCCCATTCCATCGATTCGGTATCATGCCCTTCAGACGCTACGATCATCTGAATTTGCTCGCGGCAGTCTTGGGCCAAATCATCAAGGACTTGCGCTGAGGAGGTTTCAAAAACACGGGTCAATGAGTCTGCTCGCTTTCCTTCCGTGATAAAGTCAAGTTGAATGGCTTGACTCAGCCAGCGCAACCGCTTTTCTTTGGGGATGTCCGAATTGCCAAGACTGAGGCACCTGAGGGTACAACGATTTGCTTCATCCCAGTTTCCACTGATGAAGTGCAGCTCAGCAATTTTTGATTTGAGCACCCAATCTTCAGGCCGCAACTTGATTTCACGGGTTAAAATTGAAATGGCACGTGCCTCCTGCTGAAGCTGCATCCAAAGGTCTGCGGCAAGTTGCGATTGCTTGAGGCGGTCTTCAGCACTGCAGGCGAGTAAACCGTCACTTGTGAGTCTCAGGGTCTTTTCCGCCTGAGTGGGATTTTGACTTTGTACGTGGATGTGTGCAATACCCAGTCGAGCTCTCGCGACTTGACAAGGATCGAAAGACCGTTCTTCAGCACCCCGGTACATGGCCAGTGCAGCGACCGGACGATTCGACTCAAAAAGCGAGTCACCGCGGCTGAGCATTTGCTCCGCTTCATTGGGTTCGCGAGGAGCCGTTGCGGGGTTTTGCGCCAAAACCACTCCCATTTGGGCGAGACAAAGACTTGCCAGAAAGAGGAGTTGCGGGTAAAAGAGCATGGTCCAAGCTACCGACGAAACAGGCGCCTGAGCGATTCAGACGTGAGTTTTGTTCACACTCCGAGGCGTAAAAATTCGGTATGAATCAATCGTTCCAGAGGACGTCGAGCACCGTGCTTCCTACGGCCAGAAGTGTGGGTTTGTTGATGACGCTCATGTTGTCCTTATGCGTGTGATGAAACGGACCGTATCCCATGGGCAGGACTTGCACTTGATAGTGTACGATGTTAGCAGAAGGAATCCCTCCAAGTTGAGAAACAAAAAGGTTATCATCGACTGTTTGAGGCGTGACGTCACTTTTGAAATAATCGCTGTATCCCAAGTTTTTCGCAGCTGCCCAAACTTTTTTGACCACCGAGGGAGCATAAGCCATGGAAGTCCCTTCTCGATTGAACACAGCATCTTTCGCACCGACCATATCGAGTAAGATTCCATACTTCGCTTGGTAGCCGAACTTGTGTGGTTGGTTGGCCCAGAACTGACTTCCGAGGCACCAAGTTGTGATGTCCCTGTTTTTGGCTGGGGCCCATTCTGGGGCTCCATAGTCTTCCGCATCGAAAAAGATGACATCGATACCGACATCCAGTGTGGTGTCAGCACCGATGATTCGCGCAACCTCGAGCAGCACGCCCACTCCGGATCCGCCGTCATTGGCTCCATCAATCGGTTCGCGGACGCGAATGGTGTCCTTGTCTGCGAATGGGCGGGTGTCCCAATGGGCGTATAGCATGATGCGCTCTGGATTTTCAGGTCGGAACTGTCCGATGATATTGCGCATGTTGAGCACCGTTTCGTCGTAGGCGCGAACACGCCCAGGTTGTTCAATCACCTCGGCTCCATGACGTTTCAACTCCTCTACGAGCCAATCGCCGCAAGCGATGTGTTCAGCACTGTTGGGGACACGAGGACCAAAATCGACTTGTGTTTGAATGTAAGAAAAGGCTGAATCACTGTTGAATGCTGGAGCTTCAACGCGACTCACCACTTGCTTTGCCGGAGGAGGTTTAGATTCGTTTCCACAGCTTTCAAACAGCAAACAGCTCAGGATGATCAGGATGCCGAATGGAGGATTCAGTGGGGTCAATCGCGGTTCCATGTGCTTCCGTCTTTTCCGTCTTTGATGGTCACACCCAAGTCGCTGAGTGCCTTGCGAATGGAGTCGGCAGTGTTCCAATCTTGATTGGATTTTGCATCGCTGCGCAGCTGCACGAGAAGATCCAACAAAGAATCAGCATCACCCGCAGTTTCTTCCGAAGCATCGTCCTCTAATTGGAGCCCGAGAACTTCAAAAAAGTAGCCATGTACGAGGGCTTGGAGAGCATCTTTTTGTTTTACGCTGATCGCGACACGGCCGTCCTGAATGTTATTGATCAACTTCACGGCATCAAAGAGAACGCTAATTAGAATAGGCGTATTGAAGTCGTCCCCCATGGCGGACGCACAGCGCTTGGCGAGATCATCGATGTTGGCATCGGCATTGTTTTCGGATGCTGTTGCGGGGAGAATCTTCAAGGCTTGCACCGCCTTTGTGAGTCTGCTTAGGCCTTTTTCGGCAGCCTGCAATGCATCGTTTGAGAAGTCTAATGTGCTCGCATAGTGTCCTTGCAGCATGAAGAAGCGAACAGTCATAGCGGTATACCCTCGTTCAAGCAATTTGTGGTTGCCGGTGATGAGTTCGTCAGGAGTGAAGCCATTGCCTTCGGATTTCGCCATTTTGCGGCCATTGACGGTGAGCATGTTTCCATGCATCCAATACCCGACTGAATTGCCTTCGCCCGTTGCTCCCGCATTTTGAGCGATTTCACATTCATGGTGTGGAAACTTCAGATCCATCCCACCACCGTGGATGTCGAATGCATTGCCCAAGTATTTCGTACTCATTACAGAGCATTCAAGGTGCCACCCGGGAAAGCCTTCGCTCCAGGGTGAAGGCCATTTCATAAGGTGAGAGGTGTCGGCCTTTTTCCACAACGCAAAATCAAGGGGATCGTTTTTTTCATCTTGTCCGTCGAGGATGCGCGTGTTGTTGAGCAAGTCATCGATTTTACGTCCCGACAGTTGACCGTATGGAAAGTCTTCGTTGAATTTGCGCACATTGAAATAAACGCTGCCATTGGACTCGTATCCATACCCGCGTGAAATGATTTGTTTAATCATTTCGATTTGCTCTACAATGTGACCGGTAGCACTTGGTTCAATCGATGGACTTTTGATGTTAAAGACCCGCATCACATCATGAAAATCATTTGTGTACTTCTGCACAATTTCCATTGGCTCGAGATTTTCGAGTCGCGCTTTTTTCCCAATCTTATCTTCGCCATCATCAGAATCACCGGTCAAGTGTCCCACATCTGTGATGTTCCGTACGTAGCGCACTTGGTAGCCTAAAAAGGTCAGATGACGGTAGACAATGTCAAAGGTGAGAAACGTTCTCACATTGCCCAAGTGAACATTGCTGTAGACGGTGGGGCCACAGACATACATACCGACATACGGAGCGTTAATCGGCGTGAATAACTCTTTTTCCCGGGTCAGGCTGTTTTGGATATAGAGGGGCGAGTGGTCGGACATGGAGGTGCGATGTCTAATAGAATGTGACGCGCCGTGTGAGCGGTCAGAATGTGCGGTCAGAATGTGCTTACAAAGTAAATGAATCCAATCGGAAGAAACGGACAAATCAGAGTCATCCTATTCCCTTCGTCCCTGAACGAAATCAGGGCTCTAATGTTTCGTTTGTGGTTGACATTGCATCCAACATGATATTGGTCATATCCTCGATCATGATTTCGGCCTGCCAACCCCAATCTTCCTTTGCAGCAGAATCGTCAATGCTACAAGGCCAGCTCTCTGCGATATCCTGGCGTTGGTCGGGTGAATAGTCCAATCGAAATTCGGGTTTTTGTTGCCGGATGCATTCCCCGATTTCACTGGGGGTGAAACTCATCGCACCCAGGTTGTAAGAGGTTCTCACCCTGATTTGGTCTTTTGGTGCACGCATCAGTTCCAAGGTGCCTCGAACCGCATCATCCATGTACATCATGGGCAAGGCTTGATCTGCTTTGAGAAAACAGGTGTAAGCTGCTTCTCTGACGGCGTAGTCATAGATCTCCACCGCATAATCCGTGGTTCCTCCTCCGGGAGCCGAACGGTGTCCTATGAGCCCTGGATACCGTATGCTTCGGACGTCTACACCGTATTTTTCGTGATAGTATCGGCACCAATATTCACCGGCTTGCTTGCTGATTCCATAGACCGTTGTAGGATCCAAAGGAGCGTCTTGTGCGACCCTGTTTTTCGGCGTCCGAGGCCCAAAAACGGCAATTGAGCTGGGCCAGAAAACGCGCTTCACCCATCCTTCTTTTGCTGCTTCTAGAATGTTGAGCAAGGATTGCATATTCAGATCCCAAGCGGCGAGAGGTTTCTTTTCACCTGTGGCGCTGAGCATTGCAGCCAGATGATACACTTCGTCGTATTGGCCTTCTTCTAAGATTTTGGACATCGCCCCTTCGTCGGTGGCATCGAGGTGCAGGAACTTGCTCTGCATCACTGCTTGATTGTCCGGAACTCGTATGTCGGAGATGTCGACAGAAGCTGGTCCAAACTCGGATTGCATCCTGAGGACAAGCTCAATTCCCAATTGCCCTGCGGCTCCAATTACTAGTCGGCGTACCATGTTTACGAAGATATGATATTGTGGACGGACAACACCACGTACTTTTGTAGCTGTGAAAAAGTCAGTTGATTTACCAGGTTACGACCATTTGGCATTTGATTATGATTTGCCAGAAGCCCTCATTGCACTTCATCCGTCAGAGCCGCGTTCAGCGGCGAAATTGCTTCATTGGAATGGCAAGGAGTCGAATGTGAATTGCCGGTTTGATCATTTGCCGAATCTTTTGCCAAACGGCAGTCAACTTTGGATGAATGACACTCGAGTCATTCGCGCACGTCTTTTGCTTCAGAAAGAAACAGGAGGACGGCTTGAGATTTTTCTACTGGAACCGATGGGCCAATCCATGGAGCAATCGTTGAGTTCCATGACATCTGTTCGCTGGCGATGCATGGTCAGGGGCGGGAAAAAATGGAAAAATGGGCTCGCAGCGATCCGAGTGGAAGATGCCGCGGGAATTTGGGAGGTCAACGCATGTCGCGTAGGTATGGAGGAGGGCATTCGTCATGTGGAATTGACATGGAAATTCATCTCCTCCACCACGGGTGAGGCCGCTGAAGTCATGTTTTCAATGCTGCTCGAATCCCTTGGTCGGATGCCGCTGCCACCCTACATGCGACGGCCCGATGAACCGGATGATGCCTCCGATTATCAGACGGTGTATGCAGAGGTTCCTGGATCTGTTGCAGCACCAACAGCAGGGCTGCATTATGATGAAAATTTATTAGCAGAACTCAGCGCGACGAATTCACTGCATGCTGTGACGCTGCATGTTGGTGCAGGGACCTTCAAGCCGTTGGCCGAAGGTCAGGTGCGAGAGCACGTAATGCACGGGGAAAAGTGCACGGTTTCTTTTGATAGCATCAAGGCGTTGTCACAACCGAATCAGAATCGGATTGCCACCGGTACGACAACCCTTCGAACATTGGAAAGCCTTTATTGGCTCGCTTTGAAGTGGCGGTCAGAAGGCGTACAACCGCATTCGCTTGATCAATGGGAGTGGAGTGACTCACTGCATCTTGTCGAAGAGCAAATGGGCTGGGACATGGAAACAGCGATGCAATGGTTGATTCAGCAGTTAGATGGGAAGGATTGGGAATTTGAAACAGCCATCATGATGGCGCCTCCCTATCAAATTCGTTCCGTCCAAGCGCTGATTACAAATTTCCACATGCCCCAGAGCACACTGCTCTGTTTAGTTGCATGCGCCATAGGTGAGCACTGGAGAGCGCTTTACGAGACGGCTATGGACAACGGGTTTAAATTCTTGAGCTACGGCGACGGCAGTTTGCTTCAGATTCACTCGTTTCGAAATTGACATAAAAAAAGCCCCCAAAACTGGGAGCTTTTTCAATGTTGTTCGAGTGTATTAATTCCTGTTGTCCGTCAAGTCTGCAGCATCCAACATTGCATTGGAAATGCGCTGCGTCACTGCACCTCGTGCTCTTGACAATAAACTTGTTTGCTCAGATAGGAAGTCGCTCTTTTCAGCGCTTTCTGTGGAGGAAGTGGGCGCGATGACCCAGATTCCATTTTCACCAATGATTGGCATGGAAACGTTCCCGTTGTCGATGGCAAACGCACGGCCTACTACCTCTGGTTCTGGCTTCGAGCCCGCTGCAGATATCGTTGGAAATTTCAACGCGATGTTCGATGCCGCTTTCACCGATGATCCAATGGCAGTTGCAATGTCTTCCAATGATCCTTCTCCCATCATGCCAGCATACATCGCTCCTTTCGCTTCTCGGACTGCAGCTGTGCGCATTTGCTGTTCTACGGCCTCAAAGTCAGGTTCTCCTTGCTCGGTGATACGATCCAAGTGGGCTACGACGTAGTTCTTATCGATGAGGATGGGATTGGAAACTTCACCTTCTTCGGCGTTGTACGCCCAAGAAACCATTTCTGTAGCATTCCGGAGGCCGGAAATGGAAGTCGCTTTGCGCAGGACTTTGTCTGCGGTATTGGTGGCATAACCAGCCTCGCTTGATGAAGACATGAAGGCTTCGCGAGAGTTGGAGGCAATGGCAAATTCACTTGCCGCGCTGTATGCGTTACGCGCTGTCTCTGCAGAGGGTTGAATGAGTCGCTCAATCATTGCAACGCGAACGAATTCGACACGTGCAGTGTGCTCCATAACCTCGATGAGGTGCACTCCGAATTGCGTTTCAACAGCAGCGATAGATCCTGGCTTGTTTTCAAAACAGAAATCTTCGAAAGGCTTGACCATCCGTCCTCGTGTGAAGAAGTCGTAAAATCCACCAGTGCTCTTCGATCCAGGGTCATCTGAGAATCGTTCAGCTAAATCTTCAAAAGAAGCTCCGCGGCGCAATGCGCGCTTCAGGCTGTCTGCGCGGGCCACAAGGTTGTCCATTTCAGAGGCATCCTGTGGGTTCGCAGCTTTCAACAAGATGTGGCGGCAAGAAGCACTGTCAGGTTCTGTGAAGAAATCCATCACCCGAGCCAATTTATAAGATTGCTTTTTGAGGTACGGTCCAACGAGGTCACCGCGATCTGAATCGAAAAAAGTAGCTTCGTTCAAATCTGTTTCCACATCGCTAGCCTTCAGCACAGTTGATGTGAATGGTTTTTCATTCGCGGTAGCCACGAATTCGCTGTCACTCAGGGCAGAGGTCTGCCACAAGCCTTTTAGCTCTTCCAAGTTGTTTTCGATCGCTTGAGCATCTTCAGCAGAGGCTGAAAGAGGTATACGCGCAAACGTGATTGTCCGTCCTGTTTTTTGCGCATACTCATCGTCGCTTTTGTGCGATTTGAAATAAGCCTTGACGTCTGAGTCAGAGACAGAAATTTCACTCTCGTCAATGTCGTTATAAGCTTTGAAGGCGTAATTGAAATTGACCTTTCGGTTAGCAGTTACGTAGTCGTATTTTCCTTCCAAGGCATTCGTGTAGACTCCAGCCGAAACGAGGTTATCGAATTTCTCACGCAAACGTTTCGAAACGATGAGTCGTTTGTATGACATGAAATCGGACTTTCCTTGCGGTGTGCTCAGCATGGCACCAAAGTTTTGCTGCCAGAAGGCTTTGTTCTCTGCATTCGAGTAGAATGCCCGGTTCATGTAGGGGGAGTAACCTGAGCCAAACAACATCTCTTGGAATTCTTCGTCACAAACTTGCAGTCCGAGTGATTCGAAGCCATCGCGCAGGACAATGTTTGAAGTGAGGTCGTTCCATACTTCGTCTCCCAGTTGGTCTCCGCTGAAGCCCAGTCGTCGACGTTCTTGCAATTCTGTCTGGTAATCTAAAGCAGTAATTGCAATTCCATCCACTTCACCCACGTCTCGGTTGGTTCCTTGACCAACCAAAGCCATTACAGCATCATAGGGGACCAAAAAGCCTAACATTCCAATGCCGATCATTACGATCAGGAGGCCTTGGCGGTTTCGGATTTGTTCTATCATTGACATGGTATCATTCTCTTTTTTAAAGGATTGCGAAGATAAGCGAAATCGTGCAAAGACGCACGCGCTTTAGCATCGCCGATTTGTACGTGAATTTTGAACGAAAAGTTTCACAACGCTGTGTCGGGAATTTGGTTGACGATCACCGTTTGGACTTTGCTTCTCCCCACTTGTTCAACGGTGATGAGGCAGTGCTCAAAACGCAAGGTAAATCCGGCTTCAGGAATCTCTTCTGCATGATGAAGAACCAAGCCTCCAATGGTTTCGTAGTCGTCCAACGCAGGCATGGAGAGGTTGTACGTCTCGTTCATCTCTTCCACATCGAGTCGAGCTGATAGTCGCCAGCGGCCGCGGCCGAGTTCTTCTTCGATCAATTCCTCGGTATCGTGCTCGTCTTCAATGTCTCCGATCAGTTGTTCCATGATGTCTTCCATGGTTAAAATTCCGGAGGTACCTCCAAACTCGTCGACTACGATGGCCAGGTGACGTTTTCTTTGAATGAACCGTTTCAACACGTCATCGGCAGGCATTGGCTCCGGAACGACGAACGTGGGATGAAGGATGCTTTTGACGGATTCAGGGTCCTTGAAAAGATCTTTGGAATGAACGTACCCAATGGTTTGATCGATGTCGTCACGGTAAATGACAATCTTCGAAAGACCCGTTGAAATGAAGAGTTCTTTCACTTCTCTGAGCGGAGTCTCTATATCTGCAGCGACAACTTCATTGCGCGGAACGAGGCAATCACGGGCTAGCACCTTGTTGAATTCGAGAGCGTTTTGCATGATTTGCAATTCGTGTTCGAGTTCCTGTTCGGGTTCCATCCTTCCGCTGATTTCTCGGATGAAATGATCCAAGTCCGTCGCTCCGAGCTGTTCCCGTGATGTATCTGTTGATTTTGCGGATCTCCCCATCAGCTGTATGGAAATCCGACTCAACGCGACCACGATGTAACCTGGAATGGTGAGGAGGTAGTGGACGATGACCAGCGGCGCTGCAAAAAACTTCAGCCAAAAGTTGGCATTGGCATGAAACAGAGCTTTCGGGATGAACTCCGCAAGGACAAGAATTACGGCTGTGGTCAATGCGGTTTGTGTCGCGAGCACGGTGAATGGATTGGGCGCTACTGTCCAGTCACTAACTTGAAATATCGAGTTGCTGATCAAGGCGCCGGACTCCAGTCCGCAAAACACCAGGGCGAGGTTGTTTCCAACCAGCATAGTGGCGATGAAGAGTTGAGGTCGGTCTGCGAGATGCGTCAAAATCTTGCCTTGCCAGGTGCTTGTAGCATCCAATTCTATTTGCAGACGATTGGCGGAGACATAAGCAATCTCCATTCCGGAGAAAAATGCGGAAGCAAGGAGAGAGAGGACAATAATAATCAACGAACTGGCGGGGTCAGGGTCCATGGAAGGGTTCTATTGCAAGTCTAAGATACTGCGCTCGCTTAATTGCGCTCCATCTTTTTCCTGAAATACCTTCTAAACGCATACCAAGCAGTTGCAATGATTGGCAAAACAACAAGTTGCTTGCGTTCTTCCCATCCATCATTTACGATGAACCAAATCGTCGCACCGACACAAACGAGGATGACAACCAACCAGAACTTTTCTGCGGTTTTGTTGATGCGGCTGATGGTCTCTTGATCCATGGTGTGATGTTGAATGTTTAGTTGAACTTTTCGGACCCTTCAAGGATGATTTCTCCTTTGGGACGTATGATTTCATAGTTTTCGAAACGTCCATCAGATTCCAGTCCTTCTCCATACAGAATGCCCTGATCACTCGTAATGGTAACGGGCCGGTTTGTCCAGACTCGATTGGAATCTTCAGCCCAAACAAGGTATTCAGTTTCCAATACATCGCCTTTCCGATTGCTCAGAACGACTTCATGTTCAGCTACAAGGCGCAGTTGTTTCTCATCTAGAGAGGCCCATTGCGCTCGCAAGTGTGCTTCATGATTCGATTCATTTCCGTCAATGAAAAGCTCCATGCCGTTTCGGACTTCTACAAGGTCTTCAGGCGATTCTGCAGACCCGCCTTCGATGCGCGTCATTTCCCCTGCTTTCAGCACATGCAACGTCTGTCCGCGCTCAGAGTAGGTAAATGTTCCTTGCAGGATTCGTTGCATAGGTGGGGCTTCCGATGCGCGGACTTCTGACACTTCTTGGTCTGTATTCGAGCAGCCTGTGAAGGCCATTCCTAGAGCAAGCACACAAAAGAGCAGTGGATCAGAATTCAACACTTTAAGCTTTGCCTAGCGGACGCGAATCGTGGTCTTTTCACCACTGCAAGGGCAACCTGCAATGGGGGGGATGGTGATTTCATTTCCAACGCTCTTTCCAACGGTGAAGATTTCCTCAACACTTGGAAACTGCTTGCTATTGTTGTTCAGTTTCTTTCGCGCTTTGGCGGCTGTTTCCTCGTCACCTTTGTTCACAGCACGCTGGTAATAGTCACAGGCCCGCAGGTAAGCGAGACGTTTTCCCAAGGCACCATCATCACATTTCGCGGCGGCGCCTGCAATGGCGTCTCCAATGAGCATCAGAGCGTCGGCGCTTTCACTATTGATGGCAAGCACCTTCTGAGCATAATTTCTAGCCGTGCTGGTTTTGCCGAGGAAAGAAGCAACCTTGCCAGCCTTGAGCAAGTACATTTCCATTTCAGCGCAATCGGCGCAGAGCTCAACAGCTTGTTCCATGTAGCGGAGAGCTTCAGAGAAGTTCTCCACTTTCGCTTGCTCACCACCAATGGCAAATGCCGACGGATGACTCGGTTCTTGGGCGTGTACAGCTTCTGCCACAGGCAAGTATAAATCGTTGTCTGTGCAGTCTTTTTGGTTTAAAAGTCGCAATACCTTTTTCTTCAATTCGAAATTGGCAGTATCTGCTGCGACCTTTTCGCTCAATACAGGCACCATGTCTTCGCAATTGGCAATGGCAATGAAGACTTTGTCAATGTTTGATTTTGCCTTGGCATATTTCTCTGCATCTTTCGGTTTCGCGTTTGCGTTGGCGACTGCGATGCCGTCTTCAATGAAACCGCTCAACATGAGGTATTCTGTAAGCATTTCTCCGAGACGTTCGCGCGCTTCTGCGTCGTCCTCGATTGCTTTCATTGCGTAGAATGAGGTCACGTAATAAGTGCTCAATGCTTTGGACCACAGTGCTGCTGGTATGGCTTGCGTGATTGCAGTGTCTGAACTGAGGCATTCAATGCTCTCTCTGAGCATCGCAGAAGCCTCAGATGCTCCACTTTTCTTGAAGATTTTGTATTGATCCATACCCTTTTGTGCGAGCACCATGCAGCTGTTTTTAGGGTATTTCTTGGTCGCAGGAAACAGTTCCATGCGCTGGTCATAAAGCGAAAAAATGCTATCCGTGATGGATGCTCTTCGCGCCTCATCCTCTGTCTTTTTCAGTTGATTATTCAGAAAAGTGACGCCGTCTCTTAAAATGTTTTCAGTGGCAGTCAACGGGCAAACGTCGCACGCTTTCTTCCATTGGATGAATGCTTCATCGTAGTTTTTCTGCTTTTTGTAGCTTCTGTAGACACTAATGGCCTCTTTGCATAGCAGTTGTTGGTCTTCCGTTTCGCCGTAGCGCTCTTGAGCAAATGAAGTAAGAGGCAACAAGAGTGTTGCTAGGATAAGGGTACACAGTTTCATAGTCATAATTTTCAAACTCAGTCATATAATCGCGGGACAAGCCAATTGTTCTTGAAGAAAGGCATCAAGGACACACCTAAGTTGATTCGGTAAATGCTCTCATCGATGCCATCACTTGCTGCAGAGCGTGTTCCAAATTCCATGCCGAAATGAACTCGGCTCAACGATCGACTGCCAACCAGTGGAATGGTTGCACCTGCAGATGCTAGTTGATAGGAGATTGGGATTCCGTCAATTTCAAACGGCTGATTGCCCATTGCTAGGCCAAGTCGGTAAGTTGCTTTGCCCCAGGTTGGATGACGTTGTTCGGAATTCCCCAAGTTGAACTGCAAACCAAAACGCAACGTGTTCGCGTCAACCCAATTGACACCATCCGATAACAATTCAGTGGCCATGTCATCATCGACCTTTCCCCAAGCCGTACTTGAATATTCCATCGCAGCAGCCAATCTCATTCCATCTGATCGGTCATAGTGAAGGCTCAATGCGCCGTTTAAAGACTGTGGCATTCGACCTTGAAAGTCAGGAAGTGAAGAAAAAGAAGAGGTGTCCAAGTTGACTGGAATCCCACCCAAGGTTTGAGTTGTTTCGTCCAAGCTGTAAATGTCTGATGTCAATGAGGCTTCAGGAGTAAAGACACCGCCAATGCGCAAGGCCATGCTGTTTTCGAACTCTCGATTTGCGTTGTAGCGCACGAACAATAATTGGTCGAGGATGACTCCAATATCGGTTGAGATGCTTCGATGCTGGGCGGTCACCCTGGATCTGTGGTCGAGGAATGTTGGGTCGATGATGTCCAGCGTGGATGACCGGCTGACTTGTCCAAAAAGGTATTGTGTTTGAACGCCGATGTGCAAAGAGCGGTTGCTCACTCGGATGCTATCTGAATCGCCGGCGGATACAAAGCTCGTCGATCGGAATACGCGTGCCCAACCGATATTTGCGTTGCTCAATCCGCCTTCGCCATTGTAGCGTTCCTCAACCACTCCGATTCCTTCAATGTCATTGGTCCGCGTGATTGCATAGCCCGAGTTACTGTAACTAGATACGCCGAGAATTAGAGCGTTTTTTCCGTTTTTCTGTTTGACCACAATTCCCAATGGACCCGATGTGCCGTAAGTTGCTCCGGCTTCATCTCCATCCCCTTGACGCATCGTTAGGTTGCTAATAATCCCAGATCCTTGCAATGTCGTTTGGGTCAAAAATGTTGCAGAGGCCGGGTTCCCAGGGTTGAATTGGTAGGAATTGGCCAGGCCGGTTTCCATTCCTGCCAAACCAGTGGCCACCGGAGTGTTCACTTGATTGATGAGACCAAAACCAAACCGCGAGTACGGCGAGAATTCGCTTTGCTGAGCAGCTACATGCGTTTGAAACACCAATGTCCAGCCCGCAAGAATCAATCCCGTTCGAATAGACGAGAAGATTGAACGCCTCGATGGGCGATTGTTGTTGATGGGCAACACGTGATCGGGATTATTGCTTTTGGACAAGGTCATTGAGAATTAGATGGAATCCTTTCCAAGTGAGATTTGGGTCGGCAAAAATGGGGAACCGAGTGCGGAGTTCCAAGCATTCCGCATCTCCACCTGTCAGCGCAACGCGAAAATCTCCAAATTCCGTATGAAATGCCTCGATTCTTTGCTGCAATTCGGCATTGACTCCACCGATGGCTCCGGCGAGCAGAGATTCGATGGTATTCAATCCAAGATGGAGGCCAACGCCTTCCATGGCAGTCTCTCGCCAACTTTCTGGATAGGGCAAGTTTGCGGTGCCGGCATACATGGCACGAAGCCGTAAATCAATTCCTGGTGCGATGGACCCTCCTGAAAATTGCCCTGCTTGAATCCAATCGACTGTGATGCACGTCCCAACGTCGATGATGAGCCAATTTGATTCGAATTCTTCGGATAACACAGCCTTCGCGTTCGCTGCACGATCTAGTCCCAACGTATCCATGGAGGTGTAGGTCGATGTTAACTCGATGACTTCCGTGTTTTCCAGTTGGAATACCTTGGTTGTTCCGGGCTGCGTATCTGCACACTTTTCATTCCAATGATTCCAGAATGAACCCAATTCGCCGGAGGCTGCAATGAGCGTGTATTGGGGCAGGTTTTTTGATGCCAACGCATTTTGGGCATGTTCCTCTGCCGCTTCGTCCGTGATCACTTTGACCACTTGGTCATTTTTAAAGATCGCTAGTTTGATTCTGGTATTCCCAGCATCTAATACCCAATGTTCTTGGTCGTTGCTCATGAGGTTGCCCATTTCAAGGTTTCGATCAAATGGACCAGATCTTTCTTTACTTGTTCGAGAGCAGGAGCTATGCTATCTGGGTTGGGCACATGGTTGAAATAAACGGATCCGCGCAGAAAATGCTGTGTGCTGTCGGTCGCTAAAAACTGCAACGGCGTTGCCACAGGACCCGACAATTCATAAAGCAGTCCGCTGACATTGTTTTTTGGAAAGTCAAATCCATTCGCAGCGATGCCTGATGCTTTCATTTCATGGGCAAAAACCATCTGGTGCGCATCCTCGAGCATTCCGTAGAAATGGCTTTCAGATTGAAGGGGGATGTAACTGCAATGAACTTTAGCTTCAAAGTTGGGGAAAGCGAGGTTGAACCAATGATCCTGAGAAGTTTTCTTCTGGGCAATCAACTCGATTTTGGAATACTGGGGCACATCAAAGTGAATGCCACAAGGGTGGTCATACCTGCGGTATGAAGCCTCTGGAATGGAAATTCGATGATAGCCACGAGGCTTTGGGGTAGGCGCGTCGCGGCAAGCAGATAGGCCGAAGGCCGTGAGGCTGGCCAGAAGAATGAACCTTTGAAGATGGCTTTTAGACTTCATTGATCCCTCCTTTTTCAGGCAATGTTAATTTGACGCGGAGAAGTCGTCGCGGAGTTGCCGCGTCAATTTTGAGTTCGACTGCTTCGAAGACGATGCTTTCTCCGCTGCGCATGATTCGTCCCGCCTGTTCCGTGACGAACCCACCCAAGGTGTCGCTTTCGCCTTTTGCCGCCTCCCAGGCTTCGTCAGCAAGGCCAAGAATACGATAGACGTCAATCAATGCGGTCTTGGCTTCGATGATGAATGTTCGGTCGTCGAGCCTCGAGTAAGCAATCTCTTCGGCATCAAATTCATCAGAGATCTCTCCGACGATTTCTTCCATGATGTCCTCGAGGGTTATGATTCCGCTGGTACCGCCATATTCATCAACCACAATTGCGATGTGCGTTTTGCGCTCTTGGAATTCGCGCATGATGTCATCGATTTTTTTATTCTCTGGGACGAAATAGGCTGGGCGGATGAGAGAGGACCAAGCAATATCTTCCTCTTCTCGCAAATGTGGCAAAAGGTCTTTGGTGTGAAGGATCCCTTTGATTTCGTCTTGTGAGCCGTTGTGTACGGGGATTCGTGAAAATCCAGATTCGATGATTTGAGCCTTCAATTGCTCCCAAGATTCATCTGATGAAATGGACTCCATGTCCGTTCGAGCGGTCATGACTTGTTTCGCATCTTTAGATCCCAAGGCAACGATTCCTTCTAGGATGCGTTGTTCTTCATCGCTCCTATCGTGGTCTGCAGTGAGGTGAAGGGCTTGTTCGAGATCCTCAACAGAAAGATCTGTCGCGGGCACTTCAACTCGCTTTCCAATCCATGTGCCAAGTCGAACGAGTGGCTTCCAGATTGGAGAGACGATTCTGCGTGAAACCAAAAGAGGAGTGGCCATCATTTGCGCGAATTGTAGGCGATTGTTGGTGGCATAAACCTTCGGTACAACTTCTCCAAACAGCAAAATAACGAAAGTGACGACTCCAACATGGACAGTCCAATATACCCAAGACTCGATGGCTTCTGAGGGGAGGATTTGCTCAACAATCAGTGTCGAAATCAGAATGATTAGAATGTTGACCAAGTTGTTCAGAACTAGAATGGTCGCAAGCAGATGTCGCGGGGCTCGATCGGAGTCGGGATGTTGCAGTAGTTCTAGGGCCCGGCCGGCTGCTGCGGAATTTCCTGTACTTTTTCGCTGCTGCAGTTCTTCTAGGTCTGCGGGTGTCAGACTGAAGAAGGCCACCTCCGAACCTGACACCAAGGCACTTGCAATTAACAAGAAAGCGATGCAAATGGAGGGTACTAGAATGCTATTCGGGCCAAAATCAATGGCGAGTAGCAGGGCGATTGGATGGGGATTCAAGCGGATAGTTTGCGTTCAACAATTCCTTCTTGTGCCACCATCAGAAGGGTAAGTCGTCTGCGCTAGGTGCCGCAGTGGCCGGTTTGTCCTGAGTGGATGGATTGTTTTCTTTCTCAGCTGCATGTTCATTATCCAACGAACTGGCAGAAGGTTTAGAAGTGCTCATGGACTGGCTTCCATTTGAGCCGCTTCCTCCTGGATTCGAACCGGGACGATCGAGCAGTTGCATGACATCGGCAACAACTTCTGTGGTGTACCGCTTCTGGCCCTGTTGGTCCTCCCATGAACGCGTTTTGATTTTCCCTTCAATGAAGACCTGAGACCCTTTTTTTAAGTATTTCTCGGCAGTTTCGGCCATCCCCCTCCAAATGACAACGTTGTGCCATTCTGTTTGGGTGATTCGTTCTCCTGTGTTCCGGTCCTTGTACGTTTCGGAAGTTGCCATCGGAAATGAACACACAGCCACCCCGTTCGGGGTATAGCGCATTTCGGGATCCTTACCCAGATTCCCTACAAGGATTGCTTTGTTTACTCCTGCCATGAATCAAAAGTAAGCCAGCATTGCTTAAGAAAATCGTTGTTTCCGCAGGGAATTTTCCAACTCTTCCCAATTTTTTTCAATGGCTCGGGGAATGGGCAGTTTGCGCGCATCCTCCCAAGTAAGCCACTCCATGCCTTCCTCTTCAAACGCTGTTTCACTGAGCCAAGATTCGAAAGCCACCTTGAGCTTTCGGTGGCTCAGGACGTGTTCAAATGGTTGGCCGATCAGGCCGTTTCCGCTCAATGATTGCGGTTGCTTTACCGGTGGGGCTTGTTTTATTTTGAACTCGTTGGACTCCGAATCGACCCAGTTGGATGGGAATTCCCACAATCCACCCCAAATTCCAGGACTGGGCCTCTGCCTCATCAACACTTTGTTTCCATTTGCAATGACATGAAAGGTCAAGTTGACGTTGCGCACTTTCGTTTTGCCGGCTTTGATAGGAGCGATTGGTGTCTGACCCTTCATCTCAACTCTACTTTTACAGTTCTCATTGAGTGGGCAGTGCTCGCAATCGGGTGCTTTCGGAGTGCAAACCAATGCTCCCAATTCCATGACGGCTTGGTTATGCATGCCGGGTTCTGTCGAGTCCAAAAATTTTTCCGCCAACTGTTCGATGGGCTTGCGTCCTGCAGGCTTATCGATGGGCTCATGGATTCCGGCCCATCTGCTGAGAACACGAAGCGCATTACCGTCTACGGCAGCCACAGGGTCGTCAAAGCAAA
>TARA_Y100000385_G_scaffold65373_1_pt1 | contig 19791 bp, 15 predicted proteins | sample TARA_Y100000385 | Tara Oceans TARA_Y100000385 (sample SAMEA2620980) | marine metagenome | biome: marine biome (ENVO:00000447); feature: surface water layer (ENVO:00002042); material: "saline water (ENVO:00002010), including plankton (ENVO:xxxxxxxx)" | depth 5 m
CTTCTGGCTTTTTTGCGCTTCTCGACGATATTTCTGTACTTATGGATGATGTGCTTACTATGAGCAAAGTATCCGCTAAAAAAACAGTTGGGCTTTTAGGGGATGATTTGGCCGTAAATGCAGAGAAAGCTTCCGGATTTGCCGCTTCAAGAGAGCTTCCTGTTTTGTGGGCAATCACCAAAGGATCCTTTTTAAATAAACTTGTAATATTACCACTGGCCTTTTTATTAAGTGCCTTTCTGCCCTGGGCAGTAAGTTTAGTCTTAATAATTGGAGGCCTTTATTTGGCCTTTGAAGGGGCTGAAAAAGTTTTTGACTTTCTCTTTCCCCATAAAATTACGGCAGAGAAAGACTCTCCAACAGCTGTGCTAGAGGAGGAACGATTAATTCTCGAAACAAAGAAAATAAAATCGGCCATTCTTACCGATTTTATTCTTTCCGTAGAAATTGTTATTATCGCCTTAGGCAGTGTAGTCGACCAGCCTACAGAAATTAAAATAGGAGTTGTTACCCTCATTTCAATTGTAGCTACTGTTGGTGTGTATGGAATTGTTGCGCTTATTGTGCGAATGGATGATTTAGGATTTAAACTTGTACAACTAAGTAAGGGGCACAAAAATAGCTTTTATTATATGGGGATGGGCTTGGTAAAAGCCTTACCGTTGGTCATTAAAATGCTGTCAATTGTAGGGACCATTGCCCTTTTACTAGTATCAGGAGGTATATTTGTTCACAATGTGGCACTTTTTCACTCCGTCTTAGAAGGCTTGCCCGGTACGTTAAGGGATTTAGTTATCGGTTCAGGGGTAGGGCTTACAGTGCTGTTGGTTGTAAAGTTTGTAAAGTGGGTTTACAAGAGAAGTCCAAAGAATTCTTAAAATTCCAATTTTTTCTTTCGCAATTCGAAGTTTTTGCCAAGGTAGACTTTGCGAACCATTTCGTCATTTGCCAAGTCTTCAGGTTTCCCTGCTTTAAGTATACTGCCTTCAAACATTAGATAGGTACGGTCTGTAATGGCAAGGGTTTCTTGAACGTTGTGGTCGGTAATAAGAATTCCAATATTTTTCTTAGTCAGTTTTGCAATAATCCGCTGTATGTCTTCTACGGCGACTGGGTCGACGCCTGCAAAGGGTTCATCAAGTAAAATAAAATTTGGATCGGTGGCCAAGGCTCTGGCAATTTCAGTACGTCTTCGTTCTCCTCCAGATAACAAGTCACCGCGGCTTTTTCGAATGTGATCAAGGCTGAATTCTTCGATCAGGGATTCCATTTTAGCAAGCTGTTCTTTTTTGGATAATTTGGTCATTTGAAGCACGCTTAAAATATTATCTTCAATACTAAGTTTTCGAAATACAGAAGCTTCCTGAGCAAGGTATCCAATACCACTCTGTGCTCTTTTGTACATTGGAAAGGACGTAATTTCTTTGTCATCTAGATAAATAGCTCCGCCATTGGGTTTAATCAAACCAACAGTCATATAAAAAGAGGTGGTTTTACCAGCCCCATTAGGGCCCAAAAGTCCAACAATCTCCCCTTGATTAACTTCAAAAGTTACATCTTTTACAACTTTACGTCCACTGTAGGACTTCATTAAATTTTGAACTCTTAGTTTCATTGGTTTTTATAAAGAATTTTAAAAATAGTAAAATGATAGTTAGCATTCATCAACTCCTCCTAGTTTTTTCATAACTTGAAATATATTAGGCCTCTAAAGCCTCTAAAGCCTCTAAATAGTCATATGCTCGTCTCAAATGTGGGACTACAATTGTTCCTCCAATTAGGGTGGCTATACCCAAGGCTTCTGCTATTTGTTCTTTACTCACCTGTTCCTTATGACATTTTTCTAGATGGTAGCGCACGCAGTCGTCACACCTTAAAACAGCAGAGGCGACAAGGCCTAGTAATTCCTTTGTTTTGACATCCAAAGCTCCTGCTTTATAGGCGTTGGTGTCTAGGTTAAAAATACGTTTAATTACCGTATTATTTTCTGCGAGAATTTTGCTGTTCATTTTCTTGCGGTAGGCATTAAATTCTTCTACTTGATTAGCCATTGTTTTCAGTTTTTTTTTGGTTTCTCAACACAATTCTTGAAATAAGTATACTCACTTGATACAGTACGAGCACAGGAATAGCCACAATAATTTGACTGGCAATATCTGGTGGGGTAATGATGGCTGCAAAAATTAGAACGATTACCAGTGCGTATTTTCTATTTTTCTTTAAAAATTCAGGCGTTACCAATCCTATTTTCGATAAAAAATAGATAATTATGGGCAGTTCAAATATGAGTCCAGAAGCCAGGGTAGAGGCTCTTATCAAGCCTATATAAGAATTTAAATCAAAATCGTTGTGCACTAGATTCGCTACAGAGTAAGTCCCTAAAAAGTTGATAGACAGTGGGCACACAATATAGTAGCCAAATAGGACGCCGATAAAAAATAAGATAGAGGAGATAAAAATAAAACCTCTGGAGCTGTTTTTCTCTTTCTGATGAAGTCCAGGACTTATGAATTTCCAAAATTGATAGATCACATATGGGAAGGCGATAATAAACCCAAAAGTAATAGAAGTCCAAAGGTGGGCAGAGAATTGTCCCGCCATGGTTCTGCTTTGAATTTCAAAGTCGAAATTAGTATTACAAAAACTTTCAAACCCCAATAATTGAGATGCTTTGCAGAGAAATTCATAGGTGAAAAAATCTGGTTTTGTAGGTCCGAATATAAGCACGTCAAACAAAAAGCCCTTGGCTAAAAAAGCCAGGGTAGCAGCGACTATTATAGCAGCGGTAGCTTTTATGATATGCCATCTTAATTCTTCAAGATGATCTAAAAAAGACATGTCTTTTTCTTGCCCTGCCATATTATATAATACCTTCTTTTATTAAGTCATGAATATGAATGACGCCTGCATATTTTCCTTTATCGTCATGTACTAGAAGTTGTGATATTTCGTTAGCTTCCATCTGTTGCATAGCTTCAATTGCCATGGAAGTAACAGCAATGGATTTGGGTGTTTTAGTCATTATATCTCTTGCGTATAGTGCAGAGAAATCGTCGGTGTTGGCAAGCATACGCCTCAAATCACCATCGGTTATGATTCCAACAATATTAGAATCATCTGTTACGGCTGTCACACCTAATCGTTTTTCTGAAATCTCAACAATGACCTCTTTAATTTTGGAGCTAGGCACTACGGCTGGTTTTTCATTTAAGGCGATTAAATCACTAACTCTTAAAAATAATCTTTTTCCCAGAGCTCCGCCAGGGTGGTATTTTGCAAAATCATCACTTGAAAAGCCTCTCAGTTCTTGAAGACAAACCGCCAATGCATCCCCCATGACAAGCTGTGCAGTAGTGCTGGTCGTAGGCGCTAGGTTATTTGGACAGGCTTCTTTTTCGATATAAGAATTAAACACATAATCTGCTTGTTCAGCTAACATTGATTTCATGTTGCCGGTAATAGCAATAAGTGTATTTTTTGCATTTTTAAGCAAGGGAATTAAAACTTTAATCTCCGGAGTATTTCCACTTTTAGAGATGCAAATTACCACATCGTCTTTTAAAATAAGGCCTAAGTCACCATGAATGGCATCTGCTGCATGCATAAACACAGATGGGGTGCCTGTAGAGTTAAGGGTCGCTACAATTTTATTGGCAATGATGGCGCTTTTTCCAATGCCGGTTATAATCACACGGCCTTTTGAATTGTATATTAATTCCACGGCTTCTGCAAATGTTTCATTTACAAAATCTGCGAGCTTTGAAATTGCTAAACTTTCATCAAGGATGGTTTTTTTAGCATGTGCTACTATAGCTTTTTTTGAGTTCAAATTTTTCTTCTTTTGGTTGTGTACTTATTCAAATATATCTACCTTTAGATTAAGTTACAAAAAAACAAAAAAAATAGGAGTGTTACTGGGTTTATTCGCTTTTTTGATTAAATAAGGGAACATTTCTTTAGTTTATGTTAAGAAATTAGAGGATTAATGAGTATTTCGACTAAAGAATTACATACTGCACTCAAAACTTATTTTGGTTTTAGCAAGTTTAAAGGGCTTCAAGAACAAGTAATATTAAGCATATTATCTAAAAAAAACACCTTTGCTATTATGCCGACAGGCGGCGGTAAATCTCTCTGCTATCAGTTGCCCGCACTAATGCAAGAAGGCATTGCAATTGTAGTATCGCCTTTGATAGCCCTAATGAAAAATCAAGTTGATGCGATTAGAGGTATTTCTAGCCAAGAAGGCATCGCCCATGTTCTAAACTCTTCTTTGAATAAAACAGAAATTAAACAGGTGAAATCAGATATAGAATCTGGCATTACCAAGCTTTTGTATGTGGCACCTGAATCGCTTTCTAAGATCGATAATATTGAGTTTTTAAAAGCACAAAAAGTTTCTTTTATGGCCGTTGATGAAGCCCATTGTATCAGTGAATGGGGTCATGATTTTAGGCCTGAATATAGGAATCTCAAACACATCATTAGTCAAATAGGCGACAACATATCAATAATAGGACTGACGGCCACTGCGACGCCCAAGGTACAGGAAGATATCTTAAAGAACTTAGGGATCACAGACTCTGAAACCTTTAAGGCCTCATTTAACAGACCTAATTTGTATTATGAAATACTGCCTAAAACAGCTCAAGTTGATACAGATATTATCAAATTCATCAAGAAAAATGAAGGCAAGTCAGGCATTGTTTATTGCCTGAGTAGAAAACGGGTTGAGGAGCTGTCACAAATACTGCAGGTCAATGAAATCAAAGCAGTTCCTTACCATGCGGGCCTAGACGCTAAAACACGTTCAAAACATCAAGACATGTTTTTGATGGAAGACGTCGATGTCGTTGTGGCTACCATAGCCTTTGGTATGGGCATAGATAAACCAGATGTCCGCTTTGTCATTCACCACGATATTCCCAAGAGTATTGAAAGTTACTACCAAGAAACAGGCCGTGCGGGTCGTGATGGCGGTGAAGGCCATTGTTTAGCGTATTACGCCTACAAAGATATAGAGAAGCTAGAAAAATTTATGTCTGGTAAACCTGTAGCTGAACAAGAAATTGGTTTTGCTTTGTTACAAGAGGTAGTGGCATTGGCCGAAACCTCGATTTCAAGACGAAAATTCATCTTGCATTATTTTGGAGAGTCCTTTGACTCTGAAACTGGAGAGGGTGGAGATATGGATGATAATATCCGAAATCCCAAACCCCAGTCCGAAGCTATGAATCAAGTAAATTTATTATTAGATACAGTAAACTCTACCCACGAAAAATATAAGAGTAAGGATTTAGTGAACGTGCTAATTGGCGAAGAAAATGCGCTTATTAAGTCACATAAGACCAATGAAAACCCCTTTTTTGGTAAGGGAAAAGAGAAGCCTAATTTGTATTGGATGGCCCTTGTAAGACAAGCTTTGGTGGCAGGAATTTTACGCAAAGATATAGAAACCTATGGCGTTTTAAAACTAACGGCAAAAGGGCATCAATTTCTGGAGCAGCCCAAGTCCTTTATTATGACTGAAGATCATAGCTATGATGTAGTTGCTGCCAATAAAAGCCATTCAAACCACTCCGCTGTTTCCGATGTTAATTTGATGCAAATGCTCAAAGCACTTAGGAAAGCAAATGCTAAAAAGCTAGGTGTGCCTCCTTTTGTTATTTTTCAAGACCCCTCATTAGAAGATATGGCCCTTAAATATCCAATCACTATTGAAGAACTTTATACAATACACGGTGTTGGAGAAGGCAAGGCTAAACGTTACGGTGCTGATTTTGTCGCCTTGATAGAGCAGTATGTAACTGAAAATAATATTGAACGGATGCAAGACATGGTAATCAAGTCTACAGGGTCTAATTCCGCTTTAAAACTATATATCATTCAAAATATAGACCGTAAATTACCCCTTGACGACCTCTCTTCAGCTAAAGGTATGAGCATGGATGAATTTATTAAAGAGTTAGAGGCGATTGTTTTTTCAGGAACAAAGCTAAACATCAATTATTGGATTGATGAACTTTTTGATGAAGAGCAGCAGGAAGAAATTCACGGTTACTTTATGGAATCTGAATCCGATGCTATTGATGCGGCTATAGAGGAGTTTGAGGGCGATTATGACGATCAAGAACTCCGTTTATACCGTTTAAAATTTATAAGTGAGGTTGCTAATTAATCCCTTTGCAAACAAAAGTATTCCCTAGCCTTTTTTGTTTGTAATTCCTTCTTATATTTGCAGCTATAAAAACAACAAATCAAAACGCATGAAAGACGGTTTATACGCAAAATTTAATACCTCTAAAGGTGAAATATTAGTAAATTTAGAGTTCCAAAAAACACCTGGAACAGTTGGTAACTTTGTGGCATTAGCCCAAGGTAATTTAGAGAATTCAGTAAAAAAACAAGGTGAGCCTTATTACAACGGTCTCAAATTTCACCGGGTAATTCCAGATTTCATGATTCAAGGGGGCTGCCCACAAGGAACTGGCACAGGTAATCCTGGCTATCAGTTTGACGATGAATTTCATCCAGATTTAAAACACGATGTCCCTGGAATATTATCCATGGCCAATGCCGGTCCCGGAACTAACGGAAGTCAGTTTTTTATCACCCATATCCCAACACCTTGGTTGGATGGTAAACACACGGTATTTGGAAATGTGATTCAGGGGCAATCTATTGTCGATAGTATTGAACAAGGAGATACTTTAGACAGCTTAGAAATCATTGCGGTAGGAGAGGCTGCAGAAGCTTTTAAAGCGGTTGAAGCTTTTAGAGGTTTTGAAGGAGCACGTGAAAAGCGCCTATTAGAAGAAAAAGCTGCTATTGAGGCTGAGCTTGATACACTAGCAACAGGCTTTGAAAAAACTGAAAGCGGTCTTCGTTATCAGATTATTCAGAAGGGAAGTGGTGCTCAGGCCACAAAAGGGGCGACAGTTTCTGTACATTATAAAGGACAACTTACAGATGGTACTGTATTTGATTCTTCTTACAAAAGAAAAGAGCCTATTGAGTTTGCCTTGGGCATGGGACAGGTTATTGCTGGATGGGATGAGGGTGTTTCTCTTCTAAAGGTTGGCGATAAAGCCCGTTTTGTAATTCCAAGCAGCTTAGGCTATGGCAGCAGAGGGGCAGGTGGAGTGATTCCTCCAAATGCTAATTTAATTTTTGATGTTGAATTAGTCACTGTCAAATAAGCGGCATTCATTAAATAAAAAAAGCACCCTTGAGGTGCTTTTTTTATTTAATATAGACTGTTCATAAACAACTTGAAAATTTACTTAAAGTTTCAATTCTTATTTGTAAATTTGTTCGCGTTTAACAACGCATAATGACAGACATTACCACTAAATATATTTTTGTTACAGGAGGCGTAAGTTCTTCTTTGGGTAAAGGTATTATAGCCGCTTCTCTTGCTAAATTACTTCAGGCACAAGGCTATCGTACTACCATTCAAAAATTAGATCCCTATATAAATATTGATCCAGGAACTTTAAATCCCTACGAGCATGGAGAATGCTATGTTACGGATGATGGCGCTGAGACCGATTTAGATTTAGGCCATTACGAGCGTTTTTTAAATGTACCTACATCCCAGGCCAACAATGTAACTACAGGTCGTATTTATCAAAGCGTGATTAACAAAGAACGTCGCGGGCAGTTTTTAGGAAAAACAGTGCAAGTGATCCCTCACATCACAGATGAAATTAAACAGCGTATCCAAATTCTTGGAAACTCTGGAGATTACGATATAGTCCTGACTGAAATCGGAGGGACTGTAGGAGATATTGAATCCTTACCTTATATAGAAGCTGTACGTCAATTAAAATGGGAAATGGGTGACGAAAATGCAGTTGTTATACACCTTACGTTAATTCCTTACCTATCTGCTGCTGGAGAGTTAAAGACAAAACCAACCCAACACAGTGTTAAAACACTTATGGAAAGCGGTGTGCAAGCTGATATACTCGTCTGTAGAACTGAACATGAAATTAGTGATGGTATTCGAACTAAATTAGCCCGTTTTTGCAATGTTAAAAGAGAGGCGGTAATTCAATCTATAGATGCCTCTACTATTTATGACGTTCCAAATATGATGCTTGAAGAAGGTTTGGATAAGGTGGTATTAAATCAATTAAAACTTAAAAGTCACGTTCCCGATCTTGTCTCATGGAACAATTTTTTAGCGAAACATAAAAATCCAAAAAGTGAGGTTGTTATAGGCCTAATAGGTAAATATGTAGAACTTCAAGATTCATATAAATCAATTTTAGAAGCGTTTATTCATGCCGGTGCTGCAAACGAAGTCAAAGTTAAGGTTGAATCTATTCATTCAGAACATCTAAAACCAGAAAATGTGGCGTCCAAAATAGCCAATTTAGATGGGGTACTTGTGGCTCCAGGTTTTGGAGAGCGTGGCATTGAAGGGAAAATTGAAGCTATTCGCTATGTAAGAGAACACAAAATCCCTTTCTTTGGAATATGTTTAGGAATGCAAATGGCAGTGATCGAGTTTTCAAGAACCGTTTTAGGATTGACAGCAGCCAACTCATCCGAAATGGACCAAACCACCCCCTATCCTGTGATCGATCTAATGGAAACCCAAAAGAAGGTGACAAAAAAAGGAGGTACAATGCGTTTAGGGTCCTGGAAATGTGATCTTTTAGAAAACAGTGAAGCTTCAGCTGTATACAATCAAACTTCTATAATGGAGCGCCACAGACACCGTTATGAATTTAACAATGATTACAAGGAACAACTAGAAAATTCAGGTATGAAGGCAACTGGCTTTAATCCGGATACTGGACTTGTAGAAATTGTAGAAATCTTAAATCATCCCTGGTTTGTAGGCGTTCAATACCACCCCGAATATAAGAGTACTGTAGCCAATCCCCATCCGTTGTTTTTGGCCTTTGTCAAAGCAGCTTTAAACTATAAAACACAAAAATAATACTAGCTGATTTTTCTGTTATAAGACAATTTGAAATTTCGTTAAAATATGAATTATGGAAGATAAAAAATTAGACTTAAATTCAATTATTGGATTTTTGCTTATGGGTGCTATTTTGCTTTATATGCTCTGGCAAAACCAGCCCACTCCAGAAGAGCTTGCCGCTCAAGACCAAGCCAAGCAAGAACAATTAACTACAGATACTTCGCAAAGCACTGCACAACTAAACTCCAATAAACTGACCAAGACAGTCCATGAGGATTCTGTTGGATTCGCGGATTTCAAAAATAAGGTTGGTGCCTTTGCATACGCCATGAGTCTGCCTTCTGCAAGCTCTCATACCACTCTTCTTGAAAATGAAGTTTTAGCGCTAAAGATTGACAATAAAGGGGGTTTTATATCAGAAGTTAAATTGAAAGCTTATGTCAATCACGATTCTGTACCCGTTTACTTAATAAAAGAGGGCAGTTCTCTTTTTAATTTAAATTTTGCTACTACAGATAACCGTACTTTAAACTCATCAGACTTATATTTTGAGCCTACTTTAAGTTCTTCTGGAGACAATCAAATTCTTTCAATGCGCCTAAAAGTCTCAGAATCTCAATTTTTAGAGTACCGCTATGAATTGATGCCCAATGATCATATGCTAGGGTTTTCGATCCGTTCACAAGGGCTATCTTCTGTTTTAAATAGCTCACAAGATGTTAAGCTCGATTGGAAGTTTAATGCACACCGTCAAGGTAAAAGTATTACTTTTGAAAATCGATATACCCGCTTATCTTATGAGCATGAAGGAGACAAAACAAATAAATTATCTCAAACAGGGGATGACGATGAGTTCGAAATCGACCTGTCATGGATTTCCTTTAGACAGCATTTCTTCAGTTCTATTCTAGTCCCTGAAGTTCCTTTTAAATCTGCAAATTTAAAATCATTCAACCTAGTGAATGATGAAACAATAGATACCTTATTTACCAAGCGTTATGAGATCAGCCTTCCCTTGGAGTTTTCATCTGGAGAACTAAGCCGCAATATGAGTATCTATTATGGTCCAACCTATGATAAAATATTAAAAACATATAACAAAAACTTAGAGGGGAGCATCCCTTTTGGATGGGGAATCATCGGATGGATTAATAAATCGGTTTTTAGCCCTCTGTATGGCTGGTTAACTAATTATCTCTCTTATGGTCTTGCCATTATTGTATTGACCATTTTAGTTAAAATTTTATTATCCTTTGTTCAATACAAACAGTTTTTAACTCAGGCTAAAACAAAAATCATAAAACCTGAGATGGATGCCTTGCGCGAAAAGTATAAGAACAATAAAATGAAACTACAGCAAGAAACCTTGGCTCTTCAAAATAAAGTAGGCGCCAGTCCTTTGAGTGGTTGCTTACCAGGATTGCTGCAAATGCCCGTATTCTATTCCTTATTTATGTTTTTTCCAATTGCCTTTGAATTGCGACAAAAATCATTTTTATGGGTTGATGATTTAAGTTCTTACGATTCTATTGCAGAGTTGCCATTCAATATTCCTTTCTATGGAGATCATATTAGTCTATTCCCAATACTTGCCTCAATTGCTATCTTCTTTTATATGAAGATGACCACAGGTCAACAAATGGCTACACAGCCCACCCAAGAAGGAATGCCAGACATGGCTAAGATGATGAAGTATATGATTTACTTTTCTCCAATTTTGATGCTTGTCTTTTTCAACAACTATGCTTCAGGATTGAGTTTATATTATTTTGTATCGAATTTAATTAGCATAGGGATCATGTTGGTGATTAAAAACTTTATTATTGATGAAGAAAAAGTACTTGCAAAGATACAAGTGAGTAGAGCTAAGCCAAAAAAGCAAAACCGCTTTCAAAAGAAAATGGCAGATCTAATGGAACAGGCTGAAGCTCAAAAACAAGCCCAGCAAAAACGAAAGAAATAATTTATTATTATAAAGCTTAAAAAAGCGACCTAATTGGGTCGCTTTTTTTATTGTAAGACTATGTAAACACAAGTCGTGTTCATGATAATAATTTGTAAATTTGCAGTATGAAAACAGTTGTTGTTGGCCTTTCAGGAGGTGTAGATTCTAGTGTAGCGGCCTACTTACTAAAAGAACAAGGCTATAAGGTTATTGGTCTATTTATGAAAAATTGGCACGATGATTCTGTGACTATTTCTGATGACTGCCCTTGGTTAGATGACAGCAATGACGCCATGTTAGTTGCTGAAAAGCTAAGCATACCCTTTCAAACAGTAGATTTAAGTAAAGAGTACAAAGACAAGATTGTTGATTATATGTTCAAGGAATATAAAAGTGGACGAACGCCCAATCCAGACATTCTTTGCAATCGAGAAATAAAATTTGATATCTTTCTTAAAATAGCCCTTTCACTGGGTGCTGACTTTGTGGCCACTGGGCATTATTGTAGAAAAAATTCCACAAAAACCACAACAAATTCACAAGTATATCAATTGTTTGCAGGGAAGGATTCTAACAAAGATCAATCTTATTTTTTATGCCAATTGTCTCAAGAGCAACTCTCCAAAACCTTGTTTCCAATAGGGGAATTGACCAAGCCAGAAGTGAGACGTATTGCTACACGCTTAAATTTAGTAACCGCTGAAAAAAAGGATTCTCAAGGCTTGTGTTTTATTGGAAAAGTCCGTCTTCCTGATTTTTTACAACAGCAGTTACAAGTTAAAGAAGGTAAGATTATCGAAATCCCAGACAGTTTTGAAACGTATTCACTTTCACAACCAGATTTTGAGTCTGTTGAAGAAGAATTAGCCTTTAAAGCTATGAAACCCAAGTATTCCATTTCTGATGGAACGTTAGTAGGCACCCACCAAGGCGCTCATTACTTCACTAAAGGGCAACGCAAAGGTTTAGCCGTTGGTGGCACTGTTGCGCCTCTTTTTGTAATCGATACTGATGTACACACCAATGTGATCTATACCGGTCAAGGTAAAAACCATCCTGGACTTTATAGGTCTGTGCTTTTAGTAAAAAAGACAGATGTGCACTGGGTGCGCCCAGATTTAGCCATCCCTCTTGGGGGGTCTTTAAAAGTAATGGCGCGTATTCGTTACCGACAAGCCTTAGAACCCTGCTGTTTGTATTTGACCTCAGAGGGCTTGTATGTTGCTTTTGATTCGCCTCAGTCCGCTATTAGTGAGGGTCAATTTGTGGCTTGGTATTTGGGGGAAGAGTTAGTTGGTTCCGGAGTAATTTCTTAGATTGTAGTGTGTTAACGAGGAAGTAAATCTAAATATAATACTTAAAAGTTGATTACTTTTAAGAGTCTTAAAAATTAAATGCAAAATAAGCTTACAGAACTTTTTGGAATAAAATACCCCATTGTTCAAGCTGGTATGGTTTGGAACAGCGGGTGGAAATTAGCATCAGCTTCCAGTAATGCAGGAATTTTGGGTTTAATTGGTGCAGGCTCTATGTATCCAGAAGTATTAAGAACTCACATTCAAAAATGTAAATTGGCGACGTCCAAGCCTTTTGGTGTTAATGTACCTATGCTATACCCTAATATTGAGGACCTCTTTCAAATTATCGTTGAAGAGGGGGTGAAGATTGTCTTTACCTCTGCAGGTAATCCTGAAATATGGACCTCTTGGCTAAAAGAGCGTGGTGTTACAGTAGTGCATGTAGTAAGCAGTTTAAAGTTTGCTTTAAAAGCAGAGTCTGCTGGCGTGGATGCAGTTGTGGCAGAAGGCTTTGAGGCAGGCGGGCATAATGGTCGGGATGAATCAACCACCTTCACATTAATTCCTCTAATTAGCAGCAAGCTAAAAATTCCCCTCATCGCTGCGGGTGGCATAGCAACAGGCAATGGACTGATGGCTGCGCTCGCCCTGGGAGCCAATGGGGTTCAAATAGGAAGTCGCTTTGTGGCTAGTGAAGAGTCTTCTGCACATCCAGATTTTAAAAAAGCAGTACTCCTAGCAAAAGAAGGCGATACACAGTTAACTCTAAAAGAGTTAGCACCAGTTCGCCTTTTAAAAAATAAATTTTATCGCGATATAGAATCCTTGTACAAGACGGCGCCAACAAATGATAACCTTAAAGCACTTTTAGGAAGGGCGCGTGCCAAACGCGGAATGTTTGAAGGCGATTTGGACGAAGGAGAATTAGAAATTGGCCAAATTTCAGGGCTCATTAATGACATCGCTAGTGTGTCCGCTATCGTTGACTCAATTATAAGCGAATTTATAGACTGTCAAGCTCTTTTATCATCCATTAATATAAGCAATACAACTAATGAACACTAGAACCACTCAACTAAAAGCATTTGATCGCTTGTTATCAATTATGGATGAACTGCGTGAAAAATGTCCATGGGATCAAAAGCAAACCATGGAATCCCTTCGCCCTCTTACAATTGAAGAGACCTATGAGTTAGGCGATGCTATTTTAGAAGCTGACTCAAATGATATTAAAGGCGAGCTTGGAGATCTCTTACTTCACATTGTATTTTATGCTAAAATTGGTAGTGAAACAAAGGACTTTGATATCTCTGATGTGATCCATGGTATTTGCGATAAATTGATTCACAGACATCCACATATATACGGAAATGTTAAAGTAACTAATGAAGCAGATGTTAAACAAAATTGGGAAAATTTAAAACTCAAAGAGGGAAAATCAAGTGTGCTTGAAGGGGTTCCTAACAGCTTACCCGCTTTGGTAAAAGCCAGCCGCATACAAGAAAAGGTTGCAGGCGTTGGTTTTGACTGGAAACATTCAGACCAAGTTTGGGAAAAAGTAGAGGAGGAGATAGGGGAGTTAAAGGAAGCGGTTAAAAACGAACAACAAGACGCTGTAGAAGATGAATTTGGCGATGTTTTATTTTCGATGATCAACTACGCACGCTTTTTAAATATCAATCCAGAAAATGCACTAGAGCGCACCAATAAGAAGTTTATTAAACGCTTTCAATATTTGGAAAATAAAGCCAAGGGTTTACAAAAAAAACTTTCTGATATGACCCTTGCTGAGATGGATATTTACTGGGAAGAAGCTAAAAACGCATAAGTTTTTAATTGATCAGTTTTTTGATTTTAGAATATTTAAGTTCCCAAATTTTTAAGGACTCTTTTTGGGTGTTTATTTTTTTGTGAACTTCTTTTACTAGTGGATTGTCCTCTTCGACATTTGAGAAAAATTGTAAGTTGTTCTCAAGTTGATTAATCTCACTTTTAATTTCATCTATCTTCTTTCTTATAAAAATCACCTCCTTATTAAATAGGTGTGGATCATTAGAGAGCTTTTCTAGTTTTAGACTGTACTTTAAATTTTCTAAAGCTTTTTTATCGAGTCCAATTTTTGAATATAAAGCATCAAGGGCCTTATAAAACTTAGCATCTATAAAACGTTTGCTGGGAGCAACGGCTCCCATTTTTTTCCAAGCAGCTGAAAATTGTTTTAAAGCTTCCATATTGGCCTCTTTATCCTCTGCAAGTACAAATGATCCAACAGATTCTAGTAGTGCAGTTTTTTCATCAAAAGCTTTAACTTCTTCTTCTGATCCAATATTTTTTTGCGCATGGTAACGGTCAAAAAATAAATTACAAGCACCTCTAAAACGTTTCCATAATTTATCACTGTCTTTTCTAGGTATATGTCCAATCGATTTCCAACGCTTTTGAATATCTTTCATTAACACTAAAGTCGTTTTTATATCTGTATTGTCTTTGTTTTGCTCAGCAATTTCTACCAGTTCCATTTTCTTACGGTAGTTTTCCGACTGTTCTTTCTTTAAATTTTTGTAGTAATTATTTTTATTTTTATTGAAGACTCTAACGACCGCTTTGAAAGCAGACCAGGTTTTTTCGTTCTGCTTTGATGGGACTTTTCCAATCTTGAAAAAAGATTCTCTTAGTTTTTCAATGTCTTTGATGTTTGTTTGCCAATCCTTATGGCTCTCAGTTGGTTTTTCAGAAATGACTTTAATTTGCTCAATGATATTATTCTTTAGGATCAAATTTTCATTAAAAATCACTTCGAGTTGGTTGTAATAGTCTTGTCGCTTATCGTTAATAACTTTAGTTGCAACACTAAACCGCTCCCAGAGTTCGTCTTTAAATTCTTTTGCTACGGGCCCTAATTCTTCTTTCCATATTTTGTGAAGTGCCTGAAGTTCTCTAAATGCTCTGTTTAAATCTGTTTCATTTGCTAAGGCTTCAGTACTTTGAATTATTTTTTGTTTTTGTTCTAGGTTGTGTTTGTAATCTAAATCTCTTAGATCTCTGTTGAGGTGAAGGAATCCATAAAATATTTCAACATGATGTCTGTAGTTATTCCATGTGTTATTGTTTTCAGAAGCAGGAATTTGCCCTGTATTTCTCCAATGTTCCTGTAAATTTTTAAAGGTCTTATAGGTGCTGTGAATATCGCCTTCTACATTAATGAGTCCCTTAATATCTTCTATTATTTGCAAGCGAATTTCAAGATTTTGATTTAATTCTTGAGTTCTATTTTTTTGAAAAGTCTGTTGTTTTTCTCTAAAATCTTTCGATAGGAGGTTAAATCTCTTCTTTAAAGGGCTGGTAAAATTAAAATCAATAACGTTGCCGCCTTCTGCTATAAACGCTTCTTTTTTCTCTGCAATTAAAAGTGCGAATTTACTGTTAAAACTATTTTTTATTTTATTGATACTACTGCGAGCAGTCTGTAAATTCTCATTTGTCAAAAGAGATTCAAAAGTGTTAACTAGGGCTTCCAAACTAAGCTTGTCAAAATTTTCTTCTGATTCAATTTTTTCTGCAGTTGAATTATCTTTAGTCTCATCGGCAGCATCTTTAGTCTCTGCTTCCAAAACCTGCTCAGCCTCTTCTGGTTTTTTGATTTCTTCTGAAGTATTATCAGAACCTATTGCCACCTCTTTAGGCTTTTTTAGTTTTGGAGTTTTACTGGTATCTTTCACTGTTGACGACAGTTCATTTTCTCCCTCAGTAGCGGCTTTATTTTCTTCAGAATTACTCGCTTTCTGTATTGTTGATTCTAGGTTTTCTCCATCTGCATCTTGCAGGTTATCATGCTCTGACATATCTTTCAATGTTTTAGTGTGTTTAATACTGAGATAAATATAACATTATCCCAGTAAACTGCAAATTATCTATTTCTTTTAAATAGGCTTATTTATTGGAATTCCATATTTCCCAGGACTTTTCTGCTTGAATTTTCAACATTTCAAGTCCATTAATAGTTTTTGACTGTTTGGCTTTACCATTCTTTAAAAATTGAGTTTCTGAAGGATTGTAAATTAAATCAAATAGTAAATGATTTTTACTAAGCTTTTCATAAGGAATGTTAGGGCATTTATCTATTTCTGGAAAGGTTCCTAAAGGCGTACAGTTTACAATAATTTTGTAAGTATCCATAGCTAATGCTGGCAGGGTTGAATAACTGTATTTAGCTTGAGCTGTCTTTGTCCTTGAGACATATTCAAATTGAATACCCAACTCTTTTAATGCGTATGCGACTGCTTTTGAAGCCCCTCCAGTCCCTAGTATTAAGGCTGATTTATGATGAGGCTCAATAAGGGGTATTAAACTTTCTCTAAAGCCGTAATGGTCTGTATTGTAGCCTATCAGTTGGTTGTTTTCTATTTTAATGGTATTAACGGCGCCAATTTCTTTTGCCTCCTTTTCAAGGGAGTCTAAATAAGGAATCACAAGCTCTTTATAAGGAATAGTTACATTTAATCCTGCCAGTTTTTGACTATTTTCTTTTAGTTTTTTAAACTCTTCAATGCGTTCAATATCAAAGTTAATGTAGCTGCAATCTAAATTATTGTTTTCAAATTTAGATTTAAAATAACCCCTTGAAAAGGAGTAATCTATATTTTTCCCTAGCAATCCAAAAATTTTCATAAGTGTTGATTTCGTTTTTTTCCATACCAGTCTAATACAAGCACAAGAACAATCCCAAACAAAATAAATAAGCTAAGTAGACTGGTTTGACTATTAATCTCTGGTAAATAGCGTTGATAGTTTTCTACAATTTGTACACCATTAGTGTCTATTAAGGTTTCGCCAAATTGATCGCGTTTATAAATAGTGTTTTTCCAGGGCCAAACAACTCCTAATGACCCTGTAATAAATCCCATAATTAAGGCCAGTGTTCTGTTTTTGTAATGCTTAAGGACGTAAGCGAGTAAATGTGACAGACTCACCAAACCAAAGACCGAACCAACTGTAAAAACCAAAAGCACCTTTAATAAGCGCAAGTGTTGTGGGTCACCAATAAAACTAAAGTCACCCTGCATTAAAAATACAAGAGTATCAAACAGGGTATTGACTGAATCAACGAGAAGGAGGACGTAATTTCCAAGAAGTATTAGAATAAAAGAACCCGAAAACCCAGGAAGTGCCATGCCTGTTACGCTAATTATTCCACAAAAAAACACAAACCACAGATTGTCATTTTGAGTTGCGGGTTCTAAAAGGCTTATTGCGATTCCAATTGAAACTCCAACAAAGGCCGCTATTATGGTCTTAGAATTCCAGGATTTAAAATCTTTGTATATATAAATAATAGAGCCGATAATGAGTCCAAAAAATAGACTCCATACATACAGCTCATATTGCTTAATTAAGTAGTCTAATAATTTAGAGACGCTAAAGTAACTAATGACAACTCCTAAAAATAGTAAGGATAAGAAGCGTCCATTTATATGCTGAAAAAAACTGTTGAACTGGCCTCTAAAAAATAAGCTGACCGCTTTTAAATTAAACTTTTGTAAAGAATTAATAAAGGTCTCGTAAAACCCCATAACAAAAGCCACAATTCCACCAGAAACCCCTGGAACTTTATTAGCTGCTCCCATAATAATTCCTTTAAGAATTAATAAGAGTGCGTTTGTTTTTTGATGCTTTTTAGTCAATTTTTTTTGTTTTTTGTACTTAGTTTTTCTAAAAGTAGAATTAAAATAAAGCCAAAAAGCATCAACCCAACTGCTTGCCATAATTGTGGGTCTCCATCATAACTAAAGGGCGTGATATTTTTTTCGTTTAAAGGCACTTTTATTCCCTTTGAATTGGTCCTAAATGTCAATGCTATTTTCCAGGGCCATAATTTATTTAGAGAGCCAATCATAAAGCCGGTAAGAACCGCTAATGTCAACTGCTGGTAAGATATAAACAACCATTTTAAAAGTTTTGAAAATGATAAGAGGCCCAGCAGCGCACCAGCTCCTATGATTAGTATTGTATTAATATCTCTATTTGAAATAGCTTCAAGGACAGGGCTGTAAGCCCCTATAATTACCAAAATAAAAGCACCAGAAATCCCCGGTAAAATCATAGCACAAATCGCCAAGGCACCAGCGAAAAATAAAAATAGATTGGAGGTAGAGGATTCGACAGGATTTAGGCTAGTAATTTGGAAGGCTATCCCAGCACCAACGATAAGGGCTAGAAACACTTTGAGCCCTGCTAGATTCCAGGAAGTTACTTTGATCTGTTTTCCAACATATATAATGCTCGCTGTTACTAAACCAAAAAAGAAAGCCCAAAGCTGTATGCTGTAGTGTTCAAGAAGCCATTCAATCCCTTTTGCAATTGAAAATACACTCACACATATACCTGACAGAAGTGCCAACAAAAAGCCGCCATTAAGTTTGTTCCAACTGTATTTAATTCCCTGACGTCTCAAATCTTTGAGAAGAGAAAAATTGATTTGGTTTAAGGCATTAATAAGTTCTTCATAAACTCCTGAAATAAAGGCAATTGTACCACCAGATACCCCAGGTACTACATCTGCGGCACCCATCGCCATTCCTTTTAAAGCAATTATAAAATAATCTTGCAGGGATCGCTTCATAAAGTGTAAATAAAAAATGTTATAAGAATGGTTTAATTAATGATACGTCAGTATTTAAAGTAAATATATGGATTTTTACTTGGACGTATTTTTAAAATTGTGAATTAATTGAAGCACTGCTTTACGACTGTATACCTCGGGAAATAACTCTTCTAAAATAAACACATGTTCTGGATTTATATGTAAAGCAGTAAGCAGATGTGCATAGCCAGCTTCTCTATTGTTTAGTTTGAGACAGATTCCAGAAAGCCTAAACTCTAGTTCTTCGCTGTTTGGGTAGTATTCCAAAGCTTGAACAAAATTGTATTTTGCGGCTTCAACTTCTCCTAATTTAATTAAAATATCTCCTCTAGAAATCCAAGTGTTTAACTCAGTATTTCCCAGTTCTAAGCTTTTCTTGTAGCCACGTTCTGCTTCTTCAAACTTATTAAGCCGCTCGTTAATTGTTGAATACAATAGCCAATAAGTAGCATTTTCAGCTGCAATATCAATAGCTTTGTTTATATAAAATAAAGCTTTTAGATAATCTTTTTTAGAAGTAAAATACCGAGTAATTCGCAACCATCCCTTGTCCAAAGCAGGGTCTTCATCTACCGCTTTATAGTAGAACTGCAGGGCTAAGTCTTCATTACCTAAGCGCTGGTAACAGTAACCGATTTGAATAAGCGCAAATGGGTTTGAGTTTTCAATTGCTATGGTGATTTTATAGTTTTCAATGGCTTCTTCATAGCGCTTTAAAGTTTCTAATACTTTAGCCTTTTCAATGTAAGCCCCAATAAAGCTGTCATCAGATATAATGGCAAAATCAAAAGCAGTAACAGCCTTTTCAAGTTCCATAGACTCTCTATATTGTTTGCCAAGTTGATGCCATGCCACTTCGCTGTAGGGATTTTTGTCTAGGTATTTATTGAGATAATTGATAGCACCTTCCGTATCCTCTAAAAAGTCAAAACAATAAATAATATTATAAAGTGCCGAATAATCTTCTATA
>TARA_Y100000385_G_scaffold35410_2_pt1 | contig 19786 bp, 9 predicted proteins | sample TARA_Y100000385 | Tara Oceans TARA_Y100000385 (sample SAMEA2620980) | marine metagenome | biome: marine biome (ENVO:00000447); feature: surface water layer (ENVO:00002042); material: "saline water (ENVO:00002010), including plankton (ENVO:xxxxxxxx)" | depth 5 m
CTCAAGATTTAGTATATGATAGTTTAAGAAATACTAATATAAATAGCCCTAATACCTATCAGGATACAGATGCACCCTTTCTATTACAAACTAAAAACGTACAAAATAGATTTGCTACTCGATTTATAACTCCAAGCCAATTACAGTTACAATTTGGTGCTGGTAACCCTGAAGATACAACAGAAGATGTAATACCAAATTCTATGAATGTAGGTTTAGGTTTACCTTTTCAACAAGATAAACTAACCACAGCATTTAGTCCAACTAATTTTATATTTACAAATACTTATGGTGTTGCCCCTACTAATACTAATCTAACAGTTAGATATTATACAGGTGGAGGAGTTAGTTCAAATGTACTATCCAACACAGTTACAGATTTAAACACTTCAAACATTACCTTTAATAAGGGTGGTTTAGAACCAACATTAGCTAATTATATATTTGACTCTACAGCAGCAAACAACATTATAGCAGCAAGTGGTGGTCAAGATGGAGATACAATTGAAGAAATTAGACAAAATTCAATATCACAGTTTTCTACACAAATGAGAAATGTAACAGCTGATGATTATTTAGTAAGAGCTTTAAGTATGCCTCCTAAATATGGTGTTATATCTAAGGCATTAACACAAAAACCAAACGCTGAAGACGCCAATACAACATTAGATTTATATATTTTAACTAATAATTTAAATGATAAATTAACAACAGCATCAAACGCATTAAAACAAAACTTACGTACATATATTAACCAATATAGAATGATTGGTGATACTATTAGTATTAAGGATGCTTTTATTATTAACTTTGGAATTCAATTTGAAGTAATAACTTACCCTAATTTTAATAGTAATGAAGTAATTGAAAGGTGCATAACAGTACTAAAAGATTACTTTATGATAGATAAATGGCAATTAAATCAACCCATAATTGTTCCCGATCTTTTTGTATTATTAGATGCTTTAGAAGGAGTACAAACCGTTAAAAAAGTAAAAATAACAAACATAGCAGGAGTAACATCAGGATATTCAGAATGGGCTTACGATATGGATGGTGCAAATCAAAATGGAACAATATTCCCTTCTTTGGATCCAAGTATATTTGAATTAAAATACCCAAACATTGATATAAAAGGAAGGGTAGTAAACTTATAATTATGGCAGTATATAAATTATTTCCCTCCCAAGACGCTTCAATATATAGTGCTTACCCGGCAATGAATACTGGGTTAGATCCTATATTAGATGTAAACAATAAAGTAACAGATATAAACCCTGTAGCTCAAGTAGCAAGATCTCTAGTTAAATTTGATCAATCACAGATAAACGATGTAATTGATAATATAGCAAAAGTAACAGGATCTTGGAATAATTTTTCAGGGAGCTTAAAATTAAATGTATCAAAAGCAACTAATGTTATTTTAAAATCAAATATAGAAGTTTATCCTATATCAGGATCATGGAATAATGGATCAGGCCAATATTTAGATAAACCTACAAATACCACAGGTGTAAGCTGGGTATACTCTGATTATTCAGGTTCAAATAAATGGTCAACAGGAGGTTGGAATCCACTTATTACAGCTTCCTTTTCTGGAAGTAATAATGCTGGAGGTGGGACATGGTACACAGGATCAGGTGGGTATGAAGGAATTGGTCCTTTAGAATTTACACAATCTTTTAATTTAAGAAGTAACAAAGACTTAAATGTTAATGTAACAGATGCATTAAGAGTATGGTATTCCTCATCTATGGGTTTAAATGCTGGTAAAATAGAAATAGCAAACGAAGGGTTTATAGTAAAATGGGAAACCGATAAAGAATTTATTACCTCAAGTGCAGTATCTCCACAATTAAGCTATTATTCAATAGATACAAATACAATCTACCCACCACAACTAGAAATAAAATGGGATGATTCTGTATATGAAACAGGATCATTAGATGTTATTAGTACCCCTGATTTATTTGTAGCATTAGATAATAACCAAGGTGTATTTTACAGTGAAAGTATAAATAATTTTAGATTAAGTGTACGTCCCGAATTTCCAATTCGTAGTTTTCAAACCGCTTCTGTTTATACAACAAATTATGCTTTACCTTCACAATCTTTATATGCTATTAAGGATTTAGATACTAATGAATTTGTTGTAGATTTTGATAAAGAATTTACAAATATTAGTTGTGATTCAACTGGAAGTTTCTTTACTGTTTACATGAATGGTTTGGAACCTGAAAGATATTATTGTATATTGATTCAAACTGAGATAGCGGGTCAAACTATAGTGATGGATGAAAATTATTACTTTAAAGTAGTTAATGGGTAGATAATATGAAAGACAAAAGAGAAAGAATAGACCTCATTAAAGAAGTATATTCCAAAACAGAATATCCTAAAATAATTGATACCAATTTTAATGAATTAGGTAATATTTCTGTTAATGAACAATTAGAAGCTGAGGTATCTGTAGAAGAGTTTTTTCAATTATACACAAAATTATTTTATGAAATTCCTTCTTATGGAGGAGTTAGATCACATGAATATCTAATTACTACTAGTACAGAATATATAGATTTTGAACCCAATAATGACATTATAACAGCATTACAAAGAGAAATAGCACAATTAAGAAAAGAACTATTACAATCACAAATTGATAAAGCAGAAGCATTAACAGGAGAAAGTTTAGGTATAGACCTTGATAATGAAGAAGGTAATGAAGAAGCATTAAAAGAAATAAAATCTCAATTAAATCAATCTGGGGCAAATATTTAAATAAATAATTAATGGTAGACGAAAATAACATTGTAATAAACCCAGTAGACCCAACTACATTTGAGTATCAAGAATACTCTGAACAAGATAGTAATCTAATATCTTCTTCAAGGTTAGATACTGCATTTACAATGTCTACGGATTATATTGAATACTATATATACGATGATTCTAAAAATCTAGTTTTTCCTTTAGATACATCTTCAAAAATATATGACCAAAGAAGTTATAGTGTTATAGATGGAGATACCATCTTACAACCTGCTGAAAATTTAAGCAGTATAGGTTATGATAATGGTACTTATTATTCCACATACAATTTCTATAGAAAACAATTATCATCTGACCAATTTAATAACTATTATATTAGTGAAATTAGTGGAGATAGAACAGAAGTTAGATTAAAAAGTACAACAATACCCTCAGATTTAATTATAAGTTCATCTGATGCTTTTATCCAATACAGGGAAAATGCAGACTATTTTGTTGATTTTTTACTTAATTTTGGTAATGACCAACAGATAATATCAAATAATCTAAGATTAGATGTAACAACCGAAATTGAACCTTCATTATTAGTAAAATTATATGAACCTTTACCTTCTAATTTTAATGTAAAGGATACTTTATGGGTTGTTGAAGAAATTTCAACCCCACAGGCATATATTGTTGAATTTCCCGAAATTACTTTTGTACCTAATGACTTTCAATTTATAAAGGGTCCAAATTATAGTATTAAAGTAACTCAACAGGTAGGAGAATCAACTCAAGAATATAGTTATAATACTTTACTAGGAACAAACATAACAAGCTCTTCGGACCAACTTAAAAATATTTTAAATAGGAAAGAGATAAACATAAACATTGATTATACAGATTATAATAATTTTATACATTTTAGTTCTGCTAATACTAGATTAGAAAACTTTTATTATAAAGTAAGTTTAATCCAAGCTAATCAAGAAGCAATTAATAATTTACCTTTAGAAGCATCTTCATATAGTTCTAGTAAAGCAGAAATATCAACTAGAACAACTAAAATAATAGAAGCTTTTGATGGTTATGATTACTTTTTATACTACAACAGTGGATCAGATAAATCATACCCTAAATCAACAACCTCTCCACCTTACATATTAATGCCAACAGGTAGTAATGAAGTAAAAACATGGTTAGGTAACTCTGACCCAGATGACCCTTTTTATGGAGGACAAGCTTTATCTGCTTCTAATTATGATGAAAATAATCAAGATTATTTATACAATGCCATACCAGAATATTTAAGATCAGACCCTAATAACGAAAAATATGAATTATTCGTTGATATGGTTGCTCAACAATATGATAATACATGGTTGTATACTAAAAATATTACTACTAGATTTGACGCGGATAACCGTTTAGATTATGGTATTTCTAAGGATTTAGTAGCAGATGCTATTAGGGATTTTGGTATTAAATTATATTCAAATAATTTTAATTCTGATGATTTATACACAGCTTTTTTAGGAATTACTCCTTCAGGTAGTACATTCCCTTTCCCTTATATGACGGGGTCAATTGGTGGCGAAGTTAATACACCTTCTGGGTATGAGTACGTGGATACTGAAATATCTGCATCTAATAATATAGTCCCATTAGATGACGTTAACAAGTCGTTATATAAACGAATTTATCATAACATACCCTTATTACTTAAGAAAAAAGGTACAATATCTGGTTTAAGAGCATTAATTACTGCTTATGGTATCCCAAGTACTATTTTAAGAATAAATGAATTTGGTGGTAAAGATAAAAATGATTTCCAAGATTGGGATTATAGTGAAGATGTATTTAATTATGCTTTTCATTCTGATGGGTTAAATAATACAATTACATCTTCATTCCAATTAAATGATGATTTTGCTGATTCTGCTCAAGAAACAAGACCAAAATCCTTACAATTTAGATTTAAAACCCCAGGAGTACCAGAAACAGCTACACCTATACATCAGAACTTATGGGTTGGTGATAATAATACATCCTTTATTACTTTAGATTATACAGGATCAGGAATGACTACTTCAAGTTATAGTGGATCAATTCCCTCAGAATCTAATGCATATGGTACTTTAACATTTTACCCAGATGGAAACAATGGGTTAGATAAAACAGCAAGTATTGATTTACCTTTCTTTGATGGTGGATGGTGGTCTGTAATGGCTACTGTTGATTACGCAGGAAATGATAAAGCTTATTTGTATGCTGCTAACAGAATTGGAGATCAAATAGGACATTCTGGCTCAGATAATATATTACATAACTGGCAATATTGGGATACAGTACAAATTTCAAGATTCCCAAATACCGAAAGTGTATCTGTAAATGGAGTAATGGCTACACCTTTTTCTGGAGCATATCAAGAAATAAGATATTGGGATACAGCATTAAGTGAAAGTTTATTTTATGATTATGTAGTTAATCCTTATTCAACTCAAGGTAATACAATTAATATAACACCTCAAGATTTAGCTTTTAGAGCAGATTTAGGTACACAGTTAATAACATCAAGTAGAACCTCAATACATCCTAAAGTTACAGGATCTTGGGCAACAACACAGTCTTTTTCAAGTGGGAACAGTGAATTTTATGTAACTGGCTCATTCATACAAAATACAGAAAGTATATTCTTAAACCAAGTACCAGGAGGTATTAAAAATAGAATAAACGATCAAATTAAAATAGTTCAAGAAAATTTACCTTCTGGTTCTACTTTATCGCCTTATAGATCAATACAACAAGATACTTACCCAAGTGGTAGTAATCCTAGTATTAATTATTTAGAAATAGCATTCTCACCTACAGATCAGGTTAATGACGATATTATATCACAAATAGGTGCTTTTAATTTAGGAGAATATATAGGTGATCCTAGACAAATATCTGAATCTGGGTATTCTTATCCACAATTAGATGCTTTAAGAGATGCATATTTTACAAAATACATAAATAGTTATGATGTAAATGATTTTATTAGATTAATATCATTCTTCGATAATTCATTATTTAAAATGATAGAGGATTTTACACCTGCTAGAACAAGTTTATCTTCTGGTGTTGTAATAAAACAAAATTTATTAGAAAGAAACAGACAGGCACCCCCATCAATGTCTTATACTACCCCTGAATATTCAGGTAGTGTTAAATCTTTTCCAAGAGACTACCAGGTACCTAATTCTAGCAGCTCATTCCCCGAATATGGTAATGTTAGTGGTTCTGCTATATATAAATTTAGTGGTGGTACTGGAGGTTCATTTGAACCTTTTAATAATAACTTTGCTGCTCCTGTTAGTCAATCTTCTCAAAATACTTGTTTATATAATTATTTTTATACTTCATCTACAAATTTATTAGATGTAAATGATACTTTAGGTGAATCTATCTTTTCAACAAATATAGATAATAATCCTACAACTATGAGTCTTAATATAAAAGGGACATCTGAGTTTAATAATTATACATTTTTCCAAACATTAGCAACATCATCTTTAATACAAGATAATTTCTTATATTATAGTCCTGCATCCGGGGAAGATAAAATGAAATATAAAATTTCTAAAGTTGGATTTGGGGGAGGATACGATGGATATGGAAGTGATTATGGTGATTTAATATATGGTATAAATTATAGTAGTAGTGTATTTTTCGAATTATTAGTAATAGAGAACTCAGGATTTACACCTACAGACGGGGAAGAAGTACAAATTTGTTTTGAAATTAATGGAGAACCTTATAGTGGTCTAACAGAATCTGAAGTTTCCGCTTCTGAATTTTATGCTCAATACCCAGGATTTGTACAACAATGGAGTGAAACTATAGTACCTTCTTTAGGAATTCCATTTCCATATAACCAAGACCAAACACCAACAAATGGTACTCCACCCGTAAATAATCCTAGGATAGATCAAAGAGAATTTTATGATGGAGAATTTGGTAATGATATACAAGTAGGAACTAACGAAATTTGTAAAACATTTTTTGGGCAAGACTCTATTATAGATTATTTCTTTAGAATTAATTGGTTTAATTACAATTCAAGAACAGAAGAAGAGTTTTTATCACAGACCTTTCTTCCAACAGAAGGAAATGTATGGTTTTGGGCAGATACTGTTAACCAATTAGGTCAACTTACAGATGGTTATAGTTTAAATGTAACTCAAAACTTCCAACTTACCCCTTACCCATCTGATACCAATGTAACAACTACAAACTTTACAACAAATGGTAGTGGAACAGGTGCTATATTAAAGATATCAACAACAACCAATCCTAATGCCCAATCATGGTTAAATGTGAGGATTGAGGGAATAAATGTAGGATCAGGATATGATGTAAATGATGAAATACAAATATCTGTAAGTGAATTACAGAATTTAGGGTATAACAGTGCTACACAACCTATAATTATACGCTTATTAACTAGAGATGTTGCTTATAATGTAACCAACAAGGTTAAGTATATTAAAATGTCTAACGTTGATGTTAATTCTGAAACAATTCAACCATATATTGCTAGTAGTGAATATGTAATATTTACTTTAACGGGGGCATCAAATTGGAGAAATGTAGTTAGAGAAGGATTTCAAACATGGTATATAGCTAATACTTCATTACAAGATGATGGATTCCCTAATACCGAAGATGCAACTTTACTAATAATAGATGAATTACCATCATCAGATGCTGTTAATTCTTTTGATGATTCATTTTACGATTTAACTTTTAGTGCAAGTGGGGTATTTAGTTATTACGCTACATCTTCAGGAGAAGATCCAAATGTAGTTCCTTCAACCGGATTTACAGAATCACTTTCACAAGGTTATTTTCCACCAGTACCTACATTCCCTACAGAATCATTTTTTAAAGGATGGCATGAAGCAAATTATTTCCAAACCACAGATGCTGGAGGAGTTTATAGAGTAGAAACAGGCTCTACCTTTAATACAGATACTTTTAGAAACTTTAATACAGGTTCAACAGAATTTGATGGGGATAATACAAATGTTCTAAGTGAAGTACCATGGTTTATGAATGTTAAAGAAGGAACATACCAAGCTTTAAGTGCTTCATCTACTATAGTAGGAGGGGCACCATCAGTAACAAAATTAGCTTTATACGATGGTGATATAACAGCATCAGCAGTTCCTATTGGACCAGCTTTTGATATATATTCTCCACCTGCAATGGTTACAATAACCCCAAATTTTACTATAACAAATGGAACCCCTGGTCTTCTTAATACAAGTTGTGTTAATGGAGTTAATAATACAATTTCAACATCCGCAACGGCCCTAGAAAGACAAAGATCTATGACTATTGATGTAAATGGTAATCCAACAACTCAATGGGTATGGTATGTAGAATATAATGATAATAATGGTTGGGAAACATCCCCTTCAACTCCTAACTGGTTAGTATCTATAGGAACAACTGTAATCCCTAACCCAAATTTTTCTCCTAATGGAGGAATAGGAACTGGAAATGCTACGATTACACTTCAAGCGGGTAATGATGGTAACCAACCCCCAATTGGAGACCCAGGAGCACCATTAGGTGAAAGACAATTTAGAATTGTAGTCGCTAACTTTACAAACTCAGAAAATGAACAGTATTGTGGGGTTTATACCCAAGAAGGATGGTTTGGTGGAGCTACAATTCCAGGTGATGATGAACCATAATATTAATAAAAAAATAGTTTTAAAATATTTATAACAAAAGACACTAAATGGCAGCAGTCCCACAACCAGACATACAGTATTATCTTAAAGAAACAACTAACCAAATATTGGTATCAGGTTCTTCTAATGCAACGGATATGAATATTAAACTTAATGCTATTAAGGATCCGGTAACGGTAGCTAATAGTAATTATACTACTAAAATATCAGCCTTAGGAGATAATATTTCTTATGTAGTACAAAATGGGGTAGAGTTTACTAATTTAATATTAAACAACCCATTACAATATAACCCAACAACTACAACGGTTAACAATACTGCTTTTATAACAAGAAATGGAAGTTTAAATGGTGTAGGAGCAGAATTTAAATTAAAATCTACATTTTCATTAATTAATTCTATAACAGTTACAAATATAGGATCAGGATATCAAGTAGGAGAAACAATTACTTTTACACAAGGAGAATTATTACTTGCAGGATTTTTAGGTGTTTCAAATGGTATAGTTATTACTCTATCAGAAAATAATATAGTAGCATCTTCTACAGAAATTCCACTTAGAAATGACCAAGAATTATGGGTATATAGAGGATATAATACTGATGGTGGAGATGGAAATACATATAGATATAACCCACACTTACATAGACCTTATAAAGCTTATATTGTAACAGAAACATCCTCAGGTTCTCCAACAAATCCTTACTTACCCGAAGGTGGTACTTTATTTACTGCCGATGAAGGTAGTAATGTAAATATAAGTAATGTTTATATAGAAGGAACATTGGGAAGAATAGGTAATGGTGTTTTAAATGGAGTAACTCAAGTAAACCAACCTGTAAGTGGATCATTTGTAGTCCACCATGAAGAAATGCAAGTTGTTCCTTTTGTTTTTACTCAATATAATACTATATCCCAAAACCCACCAGCAGCTGGTGCGATATTTAGAGTATATAAAGAAAATGTAACATCAACTGGTAATGGAAATTTTTCAACAGGTACAACCCCACCAGCACTTAATGGACGTATAAAATACAATAACACAGACGTTAATAATGTGTCAGAAATATATGTAGGTCAAGATGATTTTACCTTTCCTATATATCAAACCTTATTAACCTTATCTTCATCAGTAGAAATTTATAATAAAGATGCGGGTAAAATAAAGGTTGCTGATTTTACTAATTCACTTAATAATGTTAGATGGGACATTGATGGTTTAGAATCAATTTCTGGTACTGATTCTTATATAATAGTATCAGTTTCAAACCCTCAAGTAAGTATTGATTATTCACCACTTAATAATACTGCCCCTATTAAAGTTACCTTATCCGAATATAGTGACTTAAAATATACAATAGGTCAATTTCAAAATCAAACATTAAATTTACAACCTACAGTAGGATTTAATGGTTTTAGAAATGGGGATTATACTTATACAAGTAGTTTCTTTTCAACATCTGGAACAGTTCCAAATGCTAATGATGCTATTGGTACTTCTCAGTTTGGGTTATGTTCAGAATATAATTATTTTGTAAGATATAGAATATCATATGATAACCCTCTTGTAGGAGAAGATCCTATAACTGTTAATTTTTCAAGTAGTACTCCTACTTTAATTCCTAACACTTTTGATTTAGAAGGTGGGTTTTATACTGATATTGATGCCTTAATAGGAACTGTATCAGTTTCAGGATATTCATTCCCTCTCAACCAAAGTCAAGAACCAGATGGTACTTATACTTCTGATAGATTAAATATTCAAATAACAAACAGAAATGTTAGTAGAGGTGGCTTAACACCACCAGATTTCTTTGCAACTAGATGGAGTGATGCTTATATTTCATTTTCACAATCTTTATCTTCTAGTATAGACGGTTTATATATTTTTAACCAACTTCCACAAAATGATGTACAAGTAACAGCTTCAATGTTTTTAGCTGCGTGGACTGGTAGTGATGATGAAGGCGCAAAATACGCGACTGCTATATATAATACCGATGTATATGGAGAGGGTGAAGCAGGCGATGGTCCAACTTGGCCTACCGCTTCAATTCGATTATATACTGGTAGTTACCCATTTGATATTCCAACAACAGCTAATGATTTTGTAACAGAATCTTTATTTAAAAATGATTCAATTCATCTTGGTGGTTATGCTATTACTATGAGTTATTTAATACCCTCTCAATCTATTAATATTAAGGATTGTTTATCTTTAGCATTACAAGTATCATCAGGGTCAGCAAATTCGGCTTCAGTAGAAAATTCTTTAGTAGTAAGACATTATGAACTAGAATTTAATACACCACCTGGACCACAAACAGGGGACGGTTTAGTACCAACATTTATAGAAAATGCTTTTTCCGGATCTTTTGGTTTTGATAAGGCCCCAGAATGTCAACCCTTTTTAAATAATGTTACAACTGAAAGAATAAATAAAGAAATACAAATAGTAAATTATTCAACAGATGCATACACTCCTATTAATTTTCAACCTATATTAAGTGGATCAGCACAAAAATCTTCAGTACCAGCTTCAAATTATACTCAATTAACGAGTATTAATCCTAGATATGATGGTTCAAGATCAAATTCTCAAGTAATAAATCTTTGGAATATAGGGGATACAGGAACATTTGGTAAAAAACCAAACATTGAATTAAAAGATGCATTTTTCGGATATTTTAGTGATATAGATGATCCATATCCAAATATCAATGGTTTAACAAAAGTTAATTTAAGTTATTTAATTGATGAACAAGGTAATGCCTTACCTCCTACATTAGAGGACCAATTAAGTATAGACACATATAATGCAGTTTTCCCACCTACTACAATAGGAAGATTAGCAGCTAGGGATGGTAAAGATCAATTTAAACAATTAGGAAAACCTTCAAATATAAAAAGTATAATGAACTACGTAACACCTATTTTGTACACACAAAATTCAGGTAATAATTATGTAACTACAATGTCATTATCAGGATCAGGATATATTTCAAGATATGATAATGGGGATGGTGAAGCTCAAGTATTTGGTCGATTTGTAGCAGAAGGACAAGCAATACCCCCACCCTCTCCTAATCAACTAGATGTAGAATATATTATTAACCCAACAGAATCCGTAGTAATACCTGAAGGATCCCTAACCCCTAGTCCTTGGAATTTAAGTGCTCCTAGTACGGGATCTGCTTACTATGATCCAAACTCTTGGGGAGCCTTTGGTAAAGATTTACAAAATGAACAAATTGTATCATTAAAACATACTTTTGTTACCTCATTTGTAAGTGAAACAAGAAGAACGGGACAAGAACTCCAATTCCAACTTAAAATGTTTGATGATATTAATCCAAATGAAGATCAACCTTTTAATTTAGAAGATATTACTTGTAGAGTATATACTATAGATGGATCTTCAACAGACATAGGAAGTGTTTTAGACTTTGGTTGGTTTGGTATGTCTAATATTGAAGATTATAGAACAGAAATAATAAGAACTAATGCTGGTTTTAATCTTAATATACCAAGATGGGTACGTTCAAGAGTCCCAATTAGGGGAGATGGTATTAATTGTGTAGTTGATTGGGAAATGTATGAAACTCTATACGATTATGGTTTAATGAGAGAAAGAGCACCTAGAAGTAATGGAGGAGTAATAGCTTTAGCATGGACAATTACAGCAAACTCAGGTAAATATACTATTAAATCTGGATCTAAAATAAAATGGAGACTTAAAGGATCTTATAAACCAGCTAGGGGTGGATTCACACAAGGTTTCTTTTTCCCTACATCATATACACCTACAGATAGTAATCCTTATACATCAGCAACAATAAAAGGTCAAGGAGCATATGATCATTTATTAGATGAAGCAAATACAGCACAAGCACCATTTTGGACATTACCAACTGCTAATAATGATAATAATTTTTCAACATATAGTGATAGTGAGTTAAAACAAGTTTTAATAATGTCTTCATCAAACCTTAACGAGGCTTATGGTACAGACTTTAAACAAGGTGATACACCTTATATACCTGGAGCTTCACCATATTTCCCTGGTGGGATGGAACCAGAAGGTACAGCTTTTGATAGAATAGAAAATACCATTCTTTTAAAAGAAGGAGATGAAATTAGATTTGCAAATAATGAAAACTTTACATATACAATTACACAAGTTTCTGCACCTGCTGAGAATCTTATGACAAATGGAGGTGTAACTAAGGGTAGATTAAGAATAGTATTAGATAGAGAGGTAAATCAAGAATTAAATTTTGATTTCTTTTATATAAGAAGACCAATCACAATTGCAAATACTTTATATTTAGAACGTCAATTTCCTTATGCAGCATTAGCAAGTGCAAGTTTAAGTCAATCTATTACAGAATTTGTAGGAATAGAAAATAAACCTAATGTATCAAATGAAGGAAATATAGGACTTGTATATGGGGATAACGGAGAAGGTGTAATTACAGGTTCTTATACTTCTTCATTTAGTAGCTTGGAGACCGCAACTACTCCTGGTATATTATTCCCTGATTACCCTACAGATTATTTAATAGAAAGTGCTTCTATTATAGTAAATGACTTAATCACTAGAAGAATAATAGAATCTTAATAAGAATATATATTTATAACATATAACAACAAACACAAATGGGATATTTAAATAATTCAGTAGTAACAATTGATGCTATCTTAACAACAAAAGGTAGAGAATTATTAGCTGCTAACGATGGTTCGTTTAGAATCACACAATTTGCTTTAGCAGATGATGAAATTGATTATACACTTTATAATCCAAGACACGTTTCAGGTTCAGCCTTTTATGGAGAAGCCATAGATGGAATGCCTTTATTAGAAGCATTTCCTGATGAATCACAGATAATGAAGTACAAACTAGCAACTTTACCTAGAGGTACAGCTAAATTACCTGTATTAAATATTGGGTATGATGCTGTAACACTTCAACAAGGTGCTACATTAGCAATTACACCACAAACCCTAAATTATTTAGGTAATGATCAAGTATTTGAAACATCAGGGTATAGTGTAACTATAGCAGATGTAAGATTATTAAATACTTTTGAAGCAACTGGTATTAATACAGCAGCAGCTTCAACAGCAAATATTAATTCAACAACAACCTTAGGAACAAATGTTTCTTCAACTATAACAGGTACACAGGTTACATTAAGAGCAACTACAGTAAATACATTGTTTGGTGCTAATAATACTTTATTAAGTACTTTAACATTTACAGGTTTAGATAGTGGTGCAAGAATTACTATTCCAATTACTATTACTCAATCAACAACATAATATATAAAACATGGGATTTAAAAGATTAGAAGCAGATGATTTTGTAGTAAGTGCACAGGCACAAACTGCAACTTGCTGGACAAATAATTCACCAACATTAACACAGTTTTTTACTCAATCGAACCAAGTTAATGGTACTTCAGGAAAATACTATACAACCATATTTAGCCTAAACCCAACTGAACCAGAATCAAGAGCACAATTTGAGATAGCTTATGGTAATGAATCGGGAGGAGGAGCTCTTGCGTATAATGAAGTAGCAGCACCTGGTGTTTCAACTGCATCTACAATTTATGGCCAATATAGAACTTTAGTTTTAGAAGATGAAAATTCTTCATTTGTATTTGGTGGTGTTACAGGTAGCTCAATTTATGCCTTAAGTATAGAAAGATCAGCTTATAAACAATCATTATTCCCTGGTTCTTTAAATTTAACATTAAAAAATGGTGCTAATGGTGAGCCAATAACTTTAACAGATAATTCTAATATGGTTAATGTTCCGACTTATTATGGATCAATGAGAGCATATGAGGTAATTAGCGGATCAGATGGTTATGCAGCACTTGGAACTAATAATAGAACTACAGCTGATGGTTATACTTTAACTTCAGGTTCATATGGTTTATTTTTACCAGATATCGGAACTATATTATTAAATGGAGATGCCTTAGATCAAGCCCCAGCTGATGGAGGAATTAACTTAGGTACTATACAAACATCAAATACTAATGGTGATAATGTAAATACCCTATTACTACCAGCACTTCAATTTGGTGCAGACTTTTCGTTAAATTCAGAAGAAACAATAACATCAGATTTTGTATTTGTTAGAGCAAGAAATAGTGAATTTAACTATTCAGAAAATCCATCATATATCTCAGGATCAACTGGAGAAGTTATTTATGATTATTTTATCAACAACCCACAAACATATATGACATCGATTGGGTTATATAATGATTCAAATGAATTATTAGCAGTAGCTAAATTATCAAAACCTTTAAATAAAGATTTTACAAAAGAAGCTTTAGTAAGGGTTAAATTAGACTTTTAAGAATGGATGGGGGCGTACAAAACATTAAACTCACAAGATATAATAATATCACCTTTAGAGCTAACTAAAGGATTTTCATTTACTGGAAATGCTTTAACTGCTTCTGATGTGGGGGTTGATCGTTTTTTAGGAGCAAAATTTCAAACTTCTAGTGCTACAGGATATATAACAGAATATTCACAGTCTTCTGTATATTATTCTGCTCAACAGTTATATTATTCAAATTATATCTCAAGTAGTAATGGTGAAGTACAAATAGCAAATGTACAAAAAACCAACCCAGACGGAACTACACAAGGAAGAATAGATTCAAACGCATTTGATAATTTTGAACAAACAGATCTAAACCCAGAAAAATACTGGCCCACTAGTTCTTATTCAGCACAAATATTAACAAGTTCTTTATATGGGGAAGCCATATACGGAGAAGATGTTTATGGTGCACCTGCAACATTCGACCCAACTATAGGAGTAGTATCAATACCTAAATCTTTATTTGGGGATTATATTGTACCTAGTTCTATTAATATTACTACACCAAGTGGAAGTTATTATGATGATGGTGAAGGTAGACTGATAAGAACAAATGAAAACGATACTACAACCGTAGTAGGTAATATTATTTACGGTCAAGGTATGATTGTTTTTACAGGAGGAAGTAGAAAAGAAGGAATTGGAGAATTAGGATATTGGGGTAGTGCAGAATATGGAGATGGAATATATGGTGGAAGAACAATAGGGAATAACGATGTTGAAAATCTTATAAATACTGTTGATATAACCGTATCTTTTTCATCCTCTTTTACTATTTATGAGACGCAATATAAATGTACTATAGCAGAAAATGATTTTAATTATTCTCAAAATCCTTCTACTATATCAGGTTCTAGCAATGACGGTACTGTTTATTCATATATCACGGGATCATATTTTTCCCCATATGTTACAACAGTAGGCTTATACAATAACAATAATGAATTAGTAGCAATTGGGAAAATGGCACAACCTCTTCCCACATCAAGAACTACTGATACAACAATTTTAGTAAACATTGATAGACAATAACCTTTTATATATTTATAATAAAATAAAAACCATAATACCATGGCAGCAGAACCAACATCCTTAAGTCCCTCAGGAATAGTAACGGGACAAACAGTAGAGGCAGCACAAGTAAAACAAATTGTTGATGCTTTCACAGATAGTAGATTTACAAAATTTAATCTTTCAGGATCAGTAGAAATATCAGGATCTTTTAAAACCACAGGCTCTGTAGCTTTAAAGGGAGTAGAAGAAAATGCAGCTACAGGAGCTGAACTAAATTACCCAATGACCTTAATTGGTCCTGATGGAGAGCTTTTTAAAGGTGCACCCGCTGGAGGATCACAAGGTGCTCAGGGTATTCAAGGTATAACAGGTGCTCAAGGTATTCAAGGAACAAATGGTAGCCAAGGTATTCAAGGTATTCAAGGTACTCAAGGTATATCTGGTGGGTTAGGTTCACAAGGTATACAGGGATTAAATGGTTCACAAGGTATTCAGGGTATTACAGGTACACAAGGGATAACAGGTGCAGGATCACAAGGTATCCAAGGTATTACAGGTGCTCAAGGTATAACAGGAGGTGATGGTGATGATGGAGCACAAGGTGCTCAAGGTACGGATGGTACTAATGGTTCACAAGGTATACAAGGAATAACAGGAGCACAAGGAATAACCGGTATACAAGGTACTCAAGGTACTGATGGAACAGGTGCAGATGGTTCTCAAGGTATACAAGGTATAACAGGTGCACAAGGAACTCAAGGTATAACAGGTATTCAAGGTACAGATGGTAATAATGGAGCACAAGGTATCCAAGGTATTACAGGTGCTCAAGGTATTCAAGGTATAACAGGTGCACAAGGTGCCCAAGGTGTACAAGGTATACAAGGTATAACTGGTCAAGATTCAACTGTAGAAGGACCTCAAGGTGCTCAAGGTATACAAGGTATACAAGGTATAACAGGTGCAGGATCACAAGGTATAACTGGAGCACAAGGTATAACAGGAATACAAGGGACACAAGGTATACAAGGTATTCAAGGTATAACTGGTCAAGATTCAACTGTAGAAGGACCTCAAGGTGCTCAAGGTATTCAGGGTATACAAGGTGTACAAGGTATAACAGGAGCACAGGGTATACAAGGAATAACAGGAGCACAGGGTATAACAGGAACACAAGGTATAACTGGAACACAAGGTATTCAAGGTATAACAGGTGCGGGATCACAAGGTATAACAGGTGCACAAGGTATTCAGGGTATACAAGGAACAGAAGGTTCAGGTGGTGGATCAGGAAATGTATATAACACACAATATAGATATTTAGTTGATTCTTCAGGTACAGATTATAAAATATATGCAACATCAACTACAAATTTATTTACAGTAGCATGGGCTAGAACATCAACTAGTATGGTTGTTACTTTTAACTCTCATGGATTAAGTGTTGGAGATAAAGTAGTACTTAGAGCAGCTAATGTAGATTACCAAGTAGCCGATATTACAGCAGCAACAACAAATACATTTACCTTTACTTGTGCCGATACAGGTGGAACTTCAGGTAGTGAAGCTGTTTACGGAACTTTATTTGGTACAACAGTTACCCAATCTGGAGGGAATATTACAGCTTTATCAATTTTAGCTCCAGGAGGATTAAATGGTTCATCCCAATTAAGTAATTTATCAATATATTCTAGTAACCAAGAAGATGATTATTCTATAACAGTACCTGCAGGACTAAATGAAGGAGTAGGTGGGTATAGTGATAAAACAAGTATAAATCTAATTACAGTAGAAGGTAAAAACTTTGATGGTACTGGAAATTCTGGTAATATAACTATTGATACTTCTTTCAATTTAGGTTCTAATTTTAACATCATCGGGTTATCAGGTGTTGGTAATTTTAGTGAAGTAATGACGACAATAAGATTTTAATAGATTAATATTTAAAAAAAAATATAGTATAAATGGCTACACCTATAATAAATTTTGCATCCTTAGGATATGATGGTTCAAATGATTTTATTTCATTTGAAAAAAATCCTAATGATATTAGGATTACTGGAGATTTTGTTTCAGGACAACCTACAATACAGAATTGTGTTGTTACTCTAGGCCCCTTAGAATTTTCTGACTTAATGGTTGGAATGGTTATAGTAGCAAGTGGTAAACTTTCTGGTGATGCTATTATTACGGATATATCAGGAGATACTATAACAGTTGATCAAAATGCTATTGCTAATGGTACAAGTTCACTTGCAAGAATTAGACCACCTAAAGGACAATATTTATTTATTTCCGCTTCTTTTTCAAAAATAGGAGATGGATATCCTACTGATGCAAGAGCAATTACAGGTTCAGAAGATACTGATTATGATTCAAATTTACCAGCATGGGGTATAGCTGCTCCTTTAGCTTATACAGGTAGTGTTTCATCTACAATTAAGGGTTTGTATGGTCAGTACAAAATTACAAAAATAGTAAGTAGAAATTCTTCACAAAATATTAATTTCTTTGCTTCCGCAAGCGATACTTTACCTTCATTTATAGAAGATGAAGGAACACAAATTTCAGCAGGAGGAAGTGATTTACTTGTATCCGAACTTCAAAATAACCTTATGACCATAGCTGGTTTTCAAGATATTGATGGAGGTCAAGGATTAGGTTTAGCAGGTTATCAAACAGCAGTAGGATCAATATACGCATCATTAATATCAGCTTCAGCAGTTTTCCCATTTACAGGATCAGCTCAAATAACTGGTAGTTTAAGTGTAACAGGTAGTAGTATTGTATCCTTAGGTGATAGTAAAAATTTCTTAATTAACAGTGAATTAGCACCCACACAAAGTTTATTTAAAATAAATGATGATGGTATAGCTACATTTAGAGTTCAACCTGATGGTTTAACACCAACAGCAGTTGAAGGTGGGTTGTATCTTACTACATCATCTGCTTATATAGGATTTAAAGATTAAACATAAAAATTTTAAATAAAAAAATAGGTTATCGTATGTATAAATGTAAAATTAATTAATTAACAAACAAAAACAAACAATTAAATGGCAACATGGAAAAAAGTAATTGTATCCGGATCATCAGCTGACTTATCAGCATTATCTTTAGATACAGCCTTACCCGTAGCCTCGGGTGGTACAGGTGCACAATCTCTTACAGATGGTGGTGTACTTTTAGGTAGTGGAACTGGCGCAATTACTGCACTAGGTCAAGCTACAAACGGTCAATTAGTAATCGGTAGTACTGGTGCAGATCCTGTATTAGCAACATTAACTGGTGGCGCAAATATCTCTGTAACAAATACAGCAGGTGGTATTAGTATTGCAGCCTCAGGATTAGGTTCAGGTACAGTACAATCTGTATCAGCAACTGGTAATGAAAATGGAATAACATTAACTTCAGATGGAGACAGTGTTAACCCAACTATTACATTAGGTGGTGCACTTGCTAACATAGCAAATTCCCAATTAACAAATGATAGTGTAACCCTTGGTTCTACAGAAGTAGATTTAGGAACAACAGCATCTACAATTGCAGGCTTAACATTAACAGGTGTAAGTGCAACTGGTTCATTTAATGGTGATTTCACAGGAACAACTAACTTACCAGATTTAACATCAGGTAATGGTTTAACAGGTGGTCCTTACGATGGAGCAGCAACAGCAACATTTGCAGTACAAGCAGATGGTTCTACATTGTCTGTAGGAGCAAGTGGTGTTAAAGTAGCAGATGCTGGAATTACAGCAACTCAAATTGCAGCTGCAGTAGCAGGAGCAGGTTTATCAGGTGGTGCTGGTACAGCATTAGCAGTAAACGTAGATGATTCTTCAATTGAAATCGCTACAGATACTC
>TARA_Y100000385_G_scaffold13696_1_pt1 | contig 19772 bp, 24 predicted proteins | sample TARA_Y100000385 | Tara Oceans TARA_Y100000385 (sample SAMEA2620980) | marine metagenome | biome: marine biome (ENVO:00000447); feature: surface water layer (ENVO:00002042); material: "saline water (ENVO:00002010), including plankton (ENVO:xxxxxxxx)" | depth 5 m
TGCGTATTTTCCTTTGAAATCCGTTCATTCACATCTATTACATTCGTTGTAAAGTACGGACAACTCACCAGTTCTGTGGGAGTATTAGAATCCTTCGTATAGTCCACTCTAAAATTATCGGGCATATCAAAGTCAAACGCTTCTAATGCAATGTCATTATGTAGCTCGCGTTCATTGCCATCAGAATCCACACGATCCCAATCATACACACGGTAAGTGATATCACTGGTTTGTTGAATTTCGGCTAATAGCACCCCTGCCCCAATGGCATGAATTCTTCCTACTTCAATAAAGTAAGTATCGCCTGCTTGGACAGCATCAAAGTTTAAAATGTTCTGCAGTGTTTTGTCTTCTAAATGTTTCAGATACAGCTCTTGTGTCATCTCTTGATTAAACCCAACAATCAAATTAGATTCTGGATCGGCTTGAACCACATACCACATCTCGGTTTTCCCAAAACTATTGTGGCGTTCTTTAGCCAGCTGATCGTTGGGATGCAACTGCACCGATAAATCCTGCTTCGCATCTATAAACTTAATAAGCAACGGAAATTTTGTTTCAAACTGACGAAAATTCTTCGCGCCCATCAAGTCTGAAGTGTAAGTGTCCATCAGCGTTTTCAAAGACGTGCCTTTCAAAGGCCCATTGGAAACAACAGACGTATCACCTTCCACATCACTAATTTCCCAACTTTCACCGGCTTCGATGGACGTGGTGGGTTTGTGCAATAGCTGTTGCAATTTTTGACCGCCCCAAATTTTCTCTTTTATTATAGGATGGAATTTAAATGGATAAAGTAAACTCATAGTGTTAATTTCCAGAATAACTTACAAAATTACGTGGGGTTTCATAAAGAGTAACTTGAAGCTCTAAGTTTGACTCAAGTACGGCTTTTAACTTATCGTAAATAACAATAACAATATTTTCAGCTGTAGGGTTTAAGTTTTTAAATTCCGGAACCTCTAAATTCAGGTTTTTATGATCAAAGGCATCTTCGATCTCTGTTTTAATAAAATCTTTCAATATTTTGACATCCACTACATAACCTGTTTCAGGGTCAATTTCTCCAGTTACACTCACAGTTAGATCGTAATTATGGCCATGAAAATGAGGGTTATTACACTTTCCAAAAATGGCATCGTTTTGCTCAAAAGTCCAATCCGGACGGTAAAGTCTGTGGGCGGCGTTAAAATGTGCTTTTCTACTGACGGTTACTTTCATTATTGGTATTTATATGTTTATAAAATTTTTAAATATTATTTTAAACCATTCGGTATAAAGTTCGGGTTGCTGCTTAATATCGGCTTTCACAGCTTCTAAAGGCATCCATTTCCAAGCTTCCACCTCATCGAGATTAATAACAGGTGGGTTTTCGTAATACCCCACCATGATATGGTCCAATTCGTGTTCGGTAAGTCCATTATCGAAAGGCGCTTTATAGATAAAAGACGTTGTTTCTTTTAGGTCACATTCAAAGCCCATTTCTTCTTGCAACCTGCGAGTTCCCGCTTGTATATTGGACTCTCCGTCACGCTGGTGTGAACAACAGGTATTGGTCCAAAGTAAAGGGGAATGGTATTTGTGAGCAGCACGTTGTTGAAGCATTAATTCATTTTTAGAATTAAAAATAAAAACAGAAAAAGCGCGGTGTAGTACTGCTTTTTCATGGGCTTCCATTTTGGGCATGAGGCCTATTTGCTCGTCCTTTTCATTTACCAGAATTACCTGTTCTTCTACCATTTAGCTAAAATATTAACTAAATTTTAAAATTTTACTAATTTCTTGCCAAAAAACAGTTTTTAAAAAGAGCCTAAAAGGAAGTCCTCCAAAAAAAATTAGATTTTTATTGTATTACATTATATTCTTGTGTAGTATTTGACTATTTAAGCTAAACATTATCAATTATTTACAAAAATAGAAACCCTATATTTTTTGATTTTTAAAAATTAAATTTAAGTTTGAGTTTGAATGAGATTGTGACCCCAAGTCTACATCTTCTAAAAAAATTTTGACCGGAGATTTAAATTTTATTTTTATTGAATGCCGTATTTGAAAGGTTCCGATATACGCCTGATTAAGGCGTTATTAGGACATTACTATTTATAGTAATAACGAATTTATGTTTGTAATATCTCGTAATTAAAAGAAGAGTGATGATTATTAAAATACAAGCCCAACTATTGGGTGATTGAAAATCATGAAAGAAAACAGTATTCAAGTTCGAGTGTGCGGGCAATTTTAAAAAATTCAACAAAAAAAGCGGCCCTAAGAAAAAGAGTTAACCCGCATATGCTTAGGCATTCGTTTGCCACACATTTGTTGGAAAAGGGAACGGACTTAAGATATATACAGGAATTATTGAGGCATGGAAGTTCAAAGACAACTGAAATTTATACGCATGTTAGCAAAAAATCTCTTGCAAATATCAAAAACCCATTAGATGTAATTATTGAAATTCAAAACACTAAAAAAAAACACTTTAACATAAATAAAAACAAATAATATAAAAGAAATAAACGCAACACTGCGTTTATTTACAAGTTAGGCACAAGGCGTGAATGAAAAACAAAACTAAAAAATAAAATTATGAAAACAACAATTTTAATTATTAACTTGTTTATTACACTCACAAGTTGCAACAGCAACAATGACAACAGTTTTACACCAACATTACCTGCAATAACTCAAACAGGAGCAAATACCTTTGGCTGCTATATTGATGGCAACCTTTTAGTGCCCCGAGATGGTGATGGAACTTTTAACTCTACTTCAAAAGGAATGCAGTTCTGGGGTTCATCTGACCAGACTTATAATGAAATACATGTTTGGGACTATAAAAGTGGCTCAGAATCTTTGTTTTTTCATATTCAAGACTTACATCAAAATGAAGAAAACAACACGACTAAAGCCTGATTCTAATTATGTTGCTGTCCATTTAATTGGAGCAAATAATACAAATGTTCGAAACCAAGGGATAACAAATACAACTTGGCGTAAGATTTCAAGTAATGGTAGATGCTATGTTAGTTTTAGGGGTAATGGATTTGAAGGGTTAGGTCATGGAAACTGTACTAGTTGGAGTGTCTCTGTAAAAATAACTGCAACTAACTCTTGTGGTACTACAACAATTTATAGAACAGCAACGCCTCGTGCTCCAGGGCCTTGCGATGATAATTATAGATTTGCACAAAACCCTATGAAATCTAGAAATAGTCTTAATAGGATTATAATTAACTATTGTGATTACAATTATAGAAAAAGTAGTATCAATAAGTCAGAGAATTACACAATTGATATTTATAATTTTTATGGAGAAAAAGTATATTCAAAAACTCAAAAAGAAATTGAATTTGATATAAGTCGACTAAAAAGAGGGTTTTACATCGTAAGATTTCAGACAAAATCTGGAAATATATTATCAAAGAAATTAATAATTGAATAAAGCCCAGTGCCTAACAATGCATATAAAAAATAGCAGTAAAGTGCCAAATTTAAAGTTTGGTGCTTTTCTGTTATATTTATTTTAGTATAGAAAAAGCAATACATTTTTATTCTGCTACTTTCCATATACGGAGCCGTTAGCAACAAGTGAAAACCTGAACTGTAAAATGAACTTTAGAAAAGCAACAGAAAATGATGTTTCAGTAATTGTGGAAATGATTGCTGATGATGATTGTGAAGCTCTTATTGAGAAGAATTTCTATTTTGATATTAGTAATTTACAAGTTAATAACGAAAGTAAGGTTTTATTGAACTTTCAAGGGAGTAGTTTGACCTATCTCTATGAGTATTAACTATTGCAATTGCACCCCGCTCCGCAACCTCTCTGACTTTGCGATACAACACATCCATCTAATCAATCATCGCCAAAAATTCGTGTTCCGAAATAATGGGCACTTTGAGGTTCTCGGCTTTGGTGCGTTTGCTGGGTCCCATATTGGCACCAGCTACCACATAGGAGGTTTTTGCAGAAATGGAGCTGACTACCTTCCCTCCGTTGGAATCAATGAGGGCTTTCAGCTCGTCACGTGACACGGTTTCAAATACGCCTGATACTACAAACCGCAAGCCTTCTAACTGGGTAGTTTGGTTGGATAAGGCTTCTTCAGAAAGCTGTAATTGAAGCCCGTATAAAATCAAACGGGCCACCATTTGAACATTGGTTTCGGTACTGAAAAAGTCCACCACGCTTTCGGCAATGCGCACACCAATTTCATCAACGGTTTCTAAATCTTCCAAAGCCGCTTTAGACAAGGCTTCAATCGATTTGAAATGTTTGGCTAATTTTTTAGCCACCGTTTCCCCTACATACCGAATGCCCAATCCAAACAATACCCGTTCAAAAGGCACATCTTTTGAGGCTTGAACGCCCTTGACCAAATTATCCGCACTTTTTTCTGCCATGCGGTCCAAATGAATGATTTGATCGGCAGTCAGCTCATAGAGGTCGGCATAATCGCGGATCAAACCTTCATTGACCAACAAAGCCACAGTTTCGCATCCCAAGCCTTCTATGTCCAAGGCTTTTCGAGAGATATAATGTTGAATACGTCCAATAATTTGTGGCGAACAGCCCAAATCGTTTGAACAATAATGCTGTGCTTCTCCATCTTTTCGAACAAGAGGTGTATCACATTCTGGACAGGACGAAATATAAACTGTTGGAGAACTCTCTGCAGGACGACGGTCTAAATCGACCCCCATAATTTTAGGGATGATTTCACCTCCTTTTTCAACATAGACCCAATCGCCGATACGGACATCTAATTTCTCAATTTGATCGGCATTGTGAAGCGAAGCGCGTTTTACAATCGTACCTGCCAATTCCACAGGTTGCAGGTTGGCAACCGGTGTGATGGCTCCCGTTCGTCCGACTTGATACGAAATGTGTTCGAGACGTGTAGAAACTTGCTCTGCTTTGAATTTATACGCCATCGCCCAACGTGGAGCTTTAGCCGTGTAGCCCAACTCGGCTTGTTGAAATAAACTGTTCACTTTAACCACGACACCATCAGTTTCATAAGGCAACTCATGGCGGTGTGTGTCCCAATAATTTACAAATTCTAAAACCCCATCAATGGAATCCGTAAGCTTGGCAATTGTGGGCACTTTAAACCCCCAAGAACGAGCTTTTTCAAGATTTTCAAACTGAGTTTGAATATTGGTGTTTTCACCCACAATACTGTATAACAAACATTCTAAAGGGCGTTTGGCCACCTCAGCACTGTCTTGTAATTTTAAACTTCCAGAAGCCGTATTTCGAGGATTTTTATAAGGCTCCTCTCCTGCTGCTATTCGTTCGGCATTCATAGCATTAAACCCTTCAAAAGGCAATACAATTTCTCCACGTATTTCAAATTTTTCTGGAAAATCATCCTGTAATTTTAAGGGAACGGATTTAATTGTTTTCACATTAGCAGTGACATTATCTCCTTGGGTTCCGTCTCCCCGAGTTAATGCTTGCATAAGCTGTCCATTTTCGTAGGTCAGACTTATAGACGCACCGTCATACTTCAGCTCACAAGTGTATTGAATGGGACCATCCACCATTTTGCGCAATCGCGTTTCCCAATCCATTAAATCCTCTTTGGAATAGGAATTATCTAAAGAGTACATGCGCTGCGCATGCACAACGGTGTCAAAGTTTTTTGTCACCTCACCTCCCACTCTTAGGGTTGGAGAACTAGCATCGTAATATTCCGGATGTTTTAGCTCCAGAGCTTGTAATTGCTTTAACTTGATGTCAAATTCAAAATCAGTAATCGAGGGCTCATCCAATACATAATACATATAATTATGCTGACTTAGCTCATCACGCAATTTTAAAATCTCTTCTTTTTCTTTCATCAAATAAATAATATAGCTTACAGTTTGGCAGTCCCAAGATATGAAAATGAGTGGTATTCAACAGCGAATTCAATGAGATTTTATAAGTTACTTATCAAATAAAATTAACGCATTTTGGCGCGAATCATTCTATTTTTAGAAAAAATATCCTTTTTAAGTTGAATGGCTTCAAAAGCATCAAAAGAAAAAATCGATTTGGTCTCCTCTGCCAAGTTTTCATTGATTTCAAAATAAATAAAGCCTCCATTAACTAAATTGAGTTGACTCATCGCGACTATAGCTTTGTAAAATAGCAAGGGGCTGTGATCATCTACAAATAAGGCTAAATGGGGTTCGTGATTTAATACATTTGGCAGTATAAATTCTTTTTCGCCTTCACGTACATAAGGGGGGTTGGATACAATGATGTCGAAACTGATGTCCTGGTTTTCCCACTCCAAGATACTGGCTTCAATAAAATTTATATGAACTTCATTGTTTTTAGCATTCTGCAACGCGATTGCTAAGGCCCCTGAACTGACGTCCATAGCGTAAACTTCTGCATTTGGCAACTGCTTAGCCAAACTAATCGCTATACATCCGGAACCGGTTCCCACATCTAATATTTTAAGAGGCTGCTTGGAATTGGCTTGCTTCAAAACCCAAGCCACGAGTTCTTCTGTTTCGGGACGTGGAATTAGTACGTTTTTATCGACCTTAAAATCCAACCCTAAAAAAGAAGTAGACCCAATGATGTATTGAATAGGTTCATACTTTAAGAGACGGCTGATCACTCCCTCAAAATACTCATATGTCTGAGGCGTGACAAGGGTCTCGGATTTTAAACTCACGTCAATGCGTTTAAGCTTTAAATAGGCTTCACAAAGTCTGTAAAAAAAAGAGCTTATTTCTTCTTTTAGGTAATACCCTAAGAGCGCATTTTCAAAAAACTTATGTAGAGATTTTAATTGCATTATAAAGTTTTTAATAGCCAAACACTGCAGGCATTATGACCAGTTTTCCCAATAGGTTTACTAAGGATTTTAAAATCATTTTTTTTGTATAAACCAATCGCTGTTTCGAGCACTGAAAGCGTTTCAATATAACAGTATTTATACCCCATCATTTTGGCGGTTTTTAAACAATGACTGAGTAGCTTTTGGCCTTGGCCTTTACCACGTAAATCAATAGAAAAATACATTTTCTGAAGCTCACAAATTGAACGGCTGTCACTTGCTATTGATTTGATTCCTGCTCCACCTTTTACAGTCCCATTTTCTTCAATTACAAAATAAATTGATTTTTCTTCTTGGTAAGACTCAAACATTTGACTTGTTTCAATATCTTCGTAAGCAGTCCCTACTAGGGGAAGCTTTAGTTCTATAAAAATAGATTTTATAAGCGATTCAATTTGTGTATTATCCTCAATCTGAATTTCTCTAATACGCATGTTATGGATACCGATTAATTAATCTTATTTTTGCAGTATCGAAGATACATATATCTCATAAAAAATGACAAGAAAATACACTTTACTTCTCTTAATTATAACTGTTGTTGGCTGTGCTGTGAAACAGAAGCCAACTTTTATAAAAGTTGATGCTATCAAAATAATTAATATTAACTCTAACACTATAGGCTTGTACGCAGAAGCCCTCTTTAACAACCCTAATGTCGTGGGTGGTTACATCAACACTGAGGGAGTAAAAGTGGCTGTCAATGGTATTCCCTTTGGAGTTGTGAGTACAGAAAAGTTTAAGATTCCTGCTAAAGACAACTTTAAAGTTCCACTGAAAATAGAAATAAATACAAAAGAGCTTTTGGATAAAGATCCTAATGGCTTTTTAAATGGCTTATTAAACAGCGTGTTGAACCGCTCTATAAAAGTAAAGTATGAAGGGGTTATTCAATTTAAAGCTCTTGGAATTCGTTATTCATACCCTATCAACAAAACAGAAACTCTAAAAATTAAACTCTAATTAAGCACGAAGACTACATAGCACGTTGTATCAAAATCGCTGTAAACGGTTTAGGCCTAAGCGCCCCAAACCCAATGGTGGGTTGCGTGATCGTAGTCGATGATAAAATAATTGCTGAAGGCTACACAAGCCCCTATGGAGGCGCACATGCTGAAGTTAATGCCATTAAAGCAGTTAAAGATCCAAAAGTTTTAGAACGATCGACCTTGTATGTAAGTCTGGAGCCTTGTGCTCATTTTGGAAAAACACCTCCATGCAGCGATTTAATCATTACTCACAAAATACCGAAAGTGGTCATTGGATGTATGGATGAACACAAAAAAGTATGTGGAAAAGGAATTTCAAAACTAAGAGCTGCAGGGTGCGAAGTTATTGTGGGAGTTTTAGAAACGGAATGCAAGTTGCATCTCAAACGCTTTTTTACATTTCACAATAAAAAACGTCCTTATATAATATTGAAGTGGGCTGAAACCAATGATGGATACATTGCGCCACTCACAAAGTCTGAAAAAAAAGTTGTTTGGATTAGCAATTCTTTATCCAAACAACTAGTTCACCAATGGCGCTCGGAAGAACAAGCCATATTGGTAGGGACCAATACTGTAATTCAAGACAATCCTAGCCTCACTACGAGAGAAGTGAAAGGGGCCAATCCCATTAGGGTTGTCATTGACCTTGACAGCGCTTTGAACCCCTCCTATAAGATCTTTAATTCCGAAGCAAAAACGATTTTACTAAGCTCCAAAGAAATAAACCCACAAAAGCCACTAGCAGCCCAAGTTTGTGCGGCCTTATATGGATATCAAATCAACTCATTAATCGTGGAGGGAGGTCAAAAAACATTACAAGCATTTATTGATGAAGGAATTTGGGATGAAGCCCGTATATTTTCAAGTCCTAATAATTTTAATAACGGCTTAAAAAAACCACAACTTAGAGGGGTTTTAAAAGAAAAAAAACAAGTGGGATCCGATACTTTGAAAATAATTTCAAATGATTAAAACAATCCTTTTTGACTTTGGGGATGTATTTATAGATTTGGATAAATCAGCCACGGAACGTTCTTTAATTAAATTAGGGGTGACATCAATCTCAAATGAAATGCTTGAGACGGCCATGCAGTATGAAAAGGGCTTGATAAATACAGAAGAATTTATAGCTAATTTTAGATCAAAGTACCCAAATATTTCAGCCAAAAAATTTATAGAAGCTTGGAATTCAATTATTTTAAATGTTCCTGAAAGTCGTTTGAAATTTATTGAAGCCCTGAGTTTAAGAAAAGAGTATAGGCTAATATTATTGAGTAATACCAACACACTGCATATTGAACAAGTGATTAAAAACATGACATTAGCCCGATACCTGCGCTTTAAAAATAGTTTTGACCGCTTCTATTTGTCTCACGAGCTAAAACTACGCAAACCAGAACTCTCAATTTATGAATATGTGTTGACAAAAAATAACCTCAGTGCGGCAGAGTGTTTTTTTATAGATGATACCAAAGAAAATACAGATGCAGCAGCAAAACTTGGAATAAAAACCTGGAATAACAACCCAAGAAAGGACGATGTTACAGATTTATTTAACCATCCTCTATTTATAAAAGCTTAGAAAAGTGCTCAATTACAAAACAATTAAAACCCCTAGTAACGAGGTCCTTTACAAAGACAAAGGGAGTAAATTTTTTGGTTATGCGTTTCCAATAGAAACGGATGCCGAAGTTAAGGCAGCACTTGCAGCCCTCAAACAAAAACACAGCTGCGCTGGACATTTTTGTTATGCTTACCAAAGAGGTATTGAAACAACTTACTACAGGACATCGGACGATGGAGAACCGACAAAAAGTGCAGGACTGCCAATTTACGGCCAGCTACAGGCGTTTGGAATTACAAATACTTTAATTGTGATTGTCCGTTACTTTGGTGGTACTAAACTGGGGGTTGGAGGACTGATTAGCGCCTATAAAAGAACAGCTAAATTAAGTTTAGAGAATAGTAAGATTATATGCCTGGATGTTCTAGTAACATTTAAAATAAGCTTTGCATACCAAAACTTAAGCCAAGTGATGCGAGTAATTAAAAAAAACAGGCTTATTTTAAAGTCACAGCGGCTTGAAATGGAATGTGAGGTGTTAATTTTAGTTAAAAAAAATAAGTTAGAAAGCACAAAAATAGCTTTTGACGCATTTCACAAAATCAAAGTGGAAATTTTAAACGATTAAATTTGCAGTTTATCTAAAATATATTGAGGACATCGCATTGGGAAATTCGATTTCATGTCTAAAAATGCTAATTTTGTACGCGCAGTCGTTATTAATTCTCCACTAGAATTATGGATTTCATAGACAAACTCTATAGAAGCCCTTGGGGGCTTTAAAAGTGTAGTAGATACCGTCAATAAATCATCGTAATACGCTGGTTTTTTGTACCTTACGTCCAAATGAACCACTGGAAGCATAACGCCAGTAGCTTCCATTTCTTTATAGGAAACACCAAGGGCATTTAACCATTCCAAACGACCAATTTCCAGGTAATGAGCGTAATTACCATGGTATACAATGCCCATTTGATCGGTCTCTCCATATCTTACTTTAATATGTGTTTGATGTGTATTCATTTATAATAATTTGTATATTTAATAGTAAAATAAACATGAGAAAAAAAAATTAAATATTCAATGTTATTCAATTTTTTTTTTAAAAATTTTGTTCACATATTTGTATAAAGCAAATGCAGACAATTATCAACCTACTAAATTGTTTTGTTTTTTTCTAACTAACTAAATTAACTAATTAAATAACTTAAAGAATGAATATCAGTGCTCAATCGGTATGGCAAAATTGTCTTAACTTTATAGAGGACAATATTCAACCGCAAGCCTACAAAACTTGGTTTGAGCCTATTGTTGCTGTTAAGCTTGACAACCATGCTCTGAGCATACAAGTACCCAGTAAGTTTTTCTACGAATGGCTAGAGGAACACTATGTAAAAATTCTTAAAGTTGCTCTTACCAAAGAACTTGGAATAAATGCTAAATTAGTGTACAACATTAAAATGGAGAACACTTATGGCAACAAACAACCGTTTACCGAAAAAATCCCTAGTTCAAACCGCACAGCCGTCTATTCTCAACAAGTTGATATTCCACTGAAGAATAAAAACCCCGAGTTAAAAAATCCATTTGTGATTCCGGGAATTAGAAATGTAAAAATAGAATCTCAGCTTAATCCAATCTATACTTTTGAGAATTTCTTAGAAGGAGATTCCAACCGACTGGCAAGAAATGCAAGCATCGCAGTGGCTAATAAGCCAGGCGGAACTTCTTTCAATCCATTATTGATTTTTGGAGGTGTTGGCCTGGGTAAAACTCATTTAGCTCATGCCATAGGGGTTGACATAAAAGACAAGTACCCTGAAAAGACCGTACTTTATATTTCCGCTGAAAAATTCACACAACAGTATATTGAATCTGTAAAGAAAAATAATAGGAATGATTTTATTCACTTCTATCAAATTATAGACATCCTAATTATTGATGATGTTCAGTTCCTTTCAGGAAAATCTGGAACTCAGGATGTGTTTTTCCACATCTTCAATCATTTACATCAAAATGGAAAACAGGTCATATTGACTAGTGATAAAGCACCAGTTGACATGCAAGACATTGAACAACGACTTTTATCACGATTTAAATGGGGATTATCTGCAGAGCTTCAAAATCCAGACTTTGAAACTCGTGTATCCATTGTAAAAAACAAGCTATACAGAGACGGGGTTGAGATGCCTGAAGATATAATTGAATATTTAGCGAAACACATCACAACTAATGTACGTGAATTAGAAGGTGCTATTATTTCATTAATTGCACAATCTTCCTTTAACAAAAAGGAAATTACACTCGCTTTGGCTAAGGACATTGTTGAGAAATTTGTAAAAAATTCAAAAAGAGAAGTTTCAATTGATTACATTCAAAAAGTTGTTTCTGACTACTTTCAAATGGACGTTGATACACTGCAGTCTAAAACTAGAAAACGACACATTGTTCAGGCTAGACAGTTGGCTATGTTTTTTGCTAAAAAGTTTACAAAAGCATCTCTTGCAAGCATTGGATCTCAAATCGGAAAACGAGACCACGCTACTGTATTACACGCTTGCAAAACAGTAGATAATCTTTCAACAACAGATAAGCAATTCAGAAAATATGTTGAAGATTTGACTAAAAAATTATCCGTCTAATTCAGCGTTTTACAAAGAACAGCTATCCACTTCACTAACCCTAATAATTTTCAAATTATGACTGGTAAACTGTACTTAATCCCAACAGCTATAGGTGATAATCCGCCCTTAGAAATACTTCCAATTTCAATTAAAAAAATCATCGAAAATATCGATGTATATATTGTCGAGAATGAAAAAGTTGCACGCAAATTCATCAAATCTGTCAGCGCTAGTAAATCACAATCAAGTCTCATACTTTTCAGTTTAAATAAATTTACAAATCCATTGGAAGTCCCTTCTTATTTAGAGGAATGTTTAAAAGGAAACAGTGTCGGATTACTCTCTGATGCTGGCTGTCCTGGAGTAGCAGACCCAGGAGCAGAAGTTGTTAAAATAGCGCACAGAAAAAACATCAAAGTAATTCCTCTTGTGGGACCATCTTCAATTTTATTGGCAATGATGAGCTCGGGAATGAATGGTCAGAATTTTGCTTTTAATGGGTATTTGCCCATTGAAAAAGGGGCGCGTAAATCAAAAATAAAACAACTTGAAAGACGGTCATTTGACGAAAATCAATCTCAATTATTTATTGAAACTCCCTACAGAAACAACAGTATTTTAGAAGATTTATACAGTATACTTCACAAGGACACTCAAATTTGTGTGGCTTGTGACTTGAGCTTGCCTTCGGAGTATATAAAAACTCAAACGGCTTTGGAATGGAAACATTCAAACTTAGATTTCCACAAACGGCCCGCTATTTTTATTATACACAAAGGTTAAAGTAAGTGTACTTTTGGATTTTTATGAAGACTTACAAAAGAAGTATCATACCCTGAAAATTTATGCAAATAAAGGGGAATTCCGGTGCCATAGGCATCGGTAAAATCCAACGCACCTAAGCTTATCAAGTACCGTTTAACATTACCTGGTCCAGCCAAGTGAGCGGCAGCTAAAAGACCAGATTCTGTTATTATTATACCATTAATTTTCATGCCAGAAAAACGTTTTATATACCGTCTTAGCACCCATTTATTTCGTCTTGTATTGGCCAAAAATGTCTTTTCCTGTAGTGCTGGATTTTCTAAAAATAACTCAGGATTGTGCACCCCTAAGAGTTCTAATGTAGAAACCCCAAACTGAAATTTACCTAAATAGCCAAGGGTGTTTATTGAGCTGTAGTTCCCTTGGGATTCTTTAAAGGCTAAGGCTTCCTTAAATGCAACATAGGAGTTCTCTAAAAATGGAGTGTGTAGACTTTCGTTCTGTGGCGCAGAGGCTTTAACGTCAAAATTATAATTGAACTGTTCTGTGGTGAGAATAATATTTTTATAATCAATTTGAGGGCTCGGAGAGAATGCTAAAAACAAAGCAAAGCTAGAAGCTAGCAGTAGCAAATAATTAAACGCAGGTTTATTATTCATTGGTGTTTAGTTTGTTACCCAAATAGATAAAATTAAAACAGTGCAAATATAGGTAAAAATATAATTATATGATTTTCAGTGTTTTATGTTAATTTATAATGCCTTTTTGGTTGAGATAAGCTTGGTAAGCTTTAGCATTTTGACTGTGTCCTCTAAGTGTTCTAGCAAACCTATGGAAACCTGATTTTTTAGCATCCGCTGCAAAATAATAATAGGAATGAGATTCGTAATTAAGTACGGCTTCGATAGCGGACAAATCTGGCATAGCGATGGGTCCAGGCGGTAAACCTTTATTCATATAGGTATTGTAGGGAGATACAATTGCTTTGTGCTTGTTTAAAACACGTTTTATGATCGTATTGCGGTAGGCAGCTGTCTTATAAGCAGCAAACTTCAGGGTAGGATCGGCCTGTAGAGGCCAGTCGTCGCGCAGGCGGTTCATATAGACCCCTGCAATGCGAGCTTGTTCAGAAGCCTGTTTGGACTCTTCATGAACAATTGAAGCTAAACACGTAACTTCTAAGGGCTTAAGTCCAATTGATTTCGCTTTTCTCAAGCGTTCTTCATTCCAAAATCGCTTGTATTCTTTTAGCATACGAGTTCTAAATATTTTTGCAGAAGTATTCCAAAAAAACTCATAACTATTAGCTAAGTACATCGCAACTGCAGTCTCAGGGATGAAACCATGCATTTTCAGGAATTCTGGATCGGACATAACAGCTAACAAATCGCTCCTACTAGCCTCTATTTGAGTGGAAACTCTGTCTGCTAAATCTTCTATAGAATGTTGATTATTAAAAGTCATTTTGATAGGTATATTACGACTTCTTATAGAATTAATAATATCATTATTAGTCATCCCTTTGGATATAATAAACCGTCCAGGCTTTATATTGTTTATATATTTTTTTTGTTTGGCCAACACCTCAAAAGATTTAATATCCTTCAAAAGGGGTTCTAAATCTGCCTTAACATCTGAAAAGCGAGCGTTGGAGGCTATAAAAATATAAGCATTTTTAGAGTTAAAATTAGTGTTGGGCACCAACATTACTGAATAAATATAATAGGAGAAAACTCCTATCCCTACCAAACCTGTTAGGATGATGGCAATTGCTATTTTCTTAAAGTACATGGTTAATTAATTGAAATAAATATTCGTTTTTGAAATGACCTTTGTAATACCGCCACTTTTTTTTAAGTCCAACACACTCAAAACCAAGAGATTTAAACAGCCGCATACTTGCAGTATTTTCCTCTAAAACATTACTATATAACTGCTGGATTTTTAAATGTTTAAAGCTGTAGTTTACCATTAGTTTTAAAGCCTCTTTACCATAGCCTTTGTTGCGATAAGCCTCGATTAATGCAATACTGACTCCGGCTCGCTTATTGTGAAAATCATAGTCAAAAAGATCTATAAAACCCAGAGGCTGATTAGATTTTAAAGTAATCATTAATCTCAATTGCTTAATTTCATTGATGTCTTTATGAGCAGTTTCTAAATACTTGTGGAGTACATCTTTGGAAAAAGGTTTATTTGTTTGGCTTAGTTCCCACAAATCTTTGTTGTTCTCTACTGAATATAAAAAGGCTAAATCTTCAAGGTTTAAGACTCTCAAATTTATTAGATCTCCCTGTAAATCTACCATACTAATGCTGCTTTAAAAACTTGAACTGCCGGACCGCAAAGCCATATATCAGCATAGGAAGCTGAATGAGGTTCAAATCTCACCTCTAAATCACCTCCCAGCGTTTTTAGTTTAATCACTTTGGAAACCGATTGACTGCTGTGAAACATTGCTAAGGCAACAGCTGTTGCTCCTGTACCACAAGATAAGGTCTCTGCTTCTACTCCACGTTCATAGGTACGTATCGCAAAAGTATCGTCACTAATTTTTTTAGCAAAATTCACATTAATACCCCTTGCTTTAAAAAGAGCACTCTGTCTAACTGCTGCGCCCTCAGAAGCCATATCTATGGTCTCTAAGTTTGATTTTAAAGCGACGTAATGTGGCGAACCCGTATTTAAAGTAAAGTAGTCTTCTTTGGTAGAAACAGCGGACACATCTTGCATTTTAAGTTCTACATATCCCTTGTCGTAGACTGCTAAATGTGGGCCATCAATAGCTAAAAAATGGGCATCTCGCTTTATAAGTCCCAAGAAATTAGCGAAGGCTACAATACAACGTCCCCCATTACCACACATGGTACTTTCATGACCATCTGCATTGAAATAGAGCATTTTAAAGTCATAGTTAGGGTGAGATTCTAACAGAATTAAACCATCAGCTCCAACGCCCATCCTTCGATTACATAAATGAGCAATTAGTGCAGAATCTTTTGTGTCAAATAAAGACAAGCGATTATCAATCATCACAAAATCATTTCCCGTCCCTTGATATTTATATAATGTGTGTTTCATAATTAAAACAAATATAGCAATATTATAGTTTAAATTAAGCTGTTAAAAGGGCGTTAAAGTTGATATTCAAGTTCAATAAAAAACTAATTTTAATGTTAGAAATATTGAACTTAAAATTTGATTATGAAAAAAATTATAACATTAACATTCGTTTCAGCCATGGGTGGTGCTCTTACGCTTGGAACTTACATGCTCTTTTTTAATAATAATGCCCCTGTAATAATTGAGAGTAAAACTTTACCCTCAGTTGTAACTGTTGGTATGCCTCCCCCAACCCCTTTGGAAGGAACGCTTAACTTTAGCATCGCCGCTGAAAAAACCTTACCAAGTGTAGTACATGTAAAAAACACCACCCTTAGCAAGGGCTATACAAATTTCGAAGATTTGTTTTTTGGAAGATCACAACAACGTGCACAAGTAGGAACCGGATCAGGTGTTATAATTTCTCCTGATGGCTATATCATTACCAATAATCACGTTATCGAGGGAGCACAAAGTATTGAGATTACTACCAATGACAACAAAACTTATAAAGCTGAATTAATTGGAAGCGATCCCAGTACAGACATCGCCTTACTAAAAATAGCTTCCCAAGAAGCCTTAAGCTATTCTACTTTTGGGGATAGTAATATGGTTAAAGTTGGAGAATGGGTCTTAGCAGTAGGCAATCCTTTCAACCTAACATCCACAGTGACCGCCGGGATCATTAGTGCTAAATCTAGAGATCTTTCTGGGAAAAACACTCAATCATTCCTTCAAACCGATGCTGCAGTAAACCCTGGAAATTCTGGTGGGGCATTGGTAAATGTAGCAGGAGATCTAATTGGCATCAATACCGCTATTACATCTCAAACTGGATCCTACGTAGGCTATTCCTTTGCAGTACCTAGCAACATTGCCAGAAAAGTGGTAGAAGATTTAATGGAATTTGGAAATGTTCAAAATGGCATCCTGGGTGTCATAGGAGGTGAACTGAACAGTAAAAAATCTGAAGCTCTAGGAATCAATGAAACCGAAGGCTTTTATGTAAGCGATATACAAAAAGGGACTGGTGCGGAAAAAGCAGGTATTGAACGAGGCGATATCATTCAACAAATTGATGGAATACGCATTTCAAAATTTTCTGATTTAAAAGGCTTTTTAAACACCAAAAGCCCTAATGATAGCGTAGAAGTTTTAGTATATAGAGACGGTAGCCAAATGACTTTGACAGTAACTTTGGAAAAAAGAATAACTATTGATATTCCGATGCTAGGAATTCTTCAAGAACCAAAAAAAGAAGAGCTCGAAGCTTTGAATTTAGATTATGGTCTGCAACTGCAAGAACTTTCTGAAGCTAACATTGAAGATTGGAAGTCTGACGGTGTATTTAAAGGCAGTATGGTCACAGAAATAAATGACATAAGCATCAATTCAATTTCTGAGGCCCAAACTGCCTTAGAAACCTACAACAACAGAGTATTGAGATTATCTATTGTCAAAATAAATGGTGAAAAAGTGGTCTATCGTTTTAGATAAAACCCTGATTTCCCCCCTCTTAAAATCCATCATTAAAAAAATTTAAATGATGGATTTTTTTTTCTAAAAAAGTTACGAAAAGGTTTGAGAAGACTTACTTTTACAAAATTATTTAAAACTAAAACTCAATGTCTTTAAAACCTACCTACGAATCTGAAATTGCATTCCAATCTGACCGCAGAAAAGCAGCGATTGAATTTATTAAAATTGTAAGTGACCTCTGGTACAAATGCACTATCGAATTGGTGCTGTTCCGAAATCAATTAATTGATCGAAATGTCAGTGAAATTCTGAAGCTTCATGCCTATGCTAGCGAATTTGTAAATAAACCCATTTCTATCTTTGATTCTCTTGAAATGGCTCAGGAAATTAAGCTGCTGAATTTACCAGCCTCTAAATTAGATATTGGCAAGCTTACCTTTGAATTTAACAAAGAAGACTTTTCAAACAGCAGCGCCTTTAGTTTTCTTTCAAAAAAGTTAATAGACGCCAAACAACAATCTAAAATTGAACCCAAAGATGTCGTACTGTATGGATTTGGCCGCATTGGTCGCTTGGTTGCTCGCGAATTAATAGGAAAGGCAGGCAGTGGCAGTCAATTGCGCCTCAGAGCTATTGTTACACGAGATAAAATAAATCCCGCCGTTTTAGAAAAACGAGCCGCCTTATTGCGAAGTGATTCGGTTCATGGCGATTTTCCAGGGATAGTTAGCATCAATTCAGACCTACAAGCCTTAATTATAAATGGCATGACTGTCTATATCATATCTGCTTCAAATCCGGAAGCTATTGATTACACAGCCTATGGAATAAACGATGCCCTTGTCATTGACAATACCGGAGCCTTTAGAGATTCGAAAGCACTAAAAAGACACCTCAAGTCAAAGGGCTGCGCTAAAGTACTGTTAACCGCTCCAGGAAAAGAGGTTCCAAATATTGTTCATGGCGTTAATCATTTGGACTATCCACCAGAAACAATCGATATCTTTTCAGCAGCTTCCTGTACGACCAACGCCATTACCCCTATTTTGGAAGTTGTTGAGAATTCTTTAGGGATTGTACACGGACACCTTGAAACCATTCACGCCTATACAAATGATCAAAATTTAGTTGATAATATGCACTCCAAATACAGAAGAGGACGCGCAGCTGCACTCAATATGGTCATCACAGAAACAGGTGCTGGAAAAGCCGTTAGCAAGGCACTTCCTTCCTTGGTGAATAAATTAACTTCTAACGCTATACGCGTTCCTGTACCAAACGGAAGTTTAGCAATTCTAAACCTAGAGATTAAAAAAAATACAAGTTTAAAAAAAATAAATTCTCTGATGAAGAATGCTGCACTCTCGGGCGCACTTGTAGAGCAAATAAAATATGAAATAAATGATGAATTAGTTTCTAGCGACATCGTTGGTTGTACAGCACCAGCAATTTATGACAGTAAAGCCACTATTGTAAGGGCAGGTGGGAAAAATATAATCCTTTATATTTGGTATGATAATGAATTTGGCTACAGCCATCAAGTCATACGATTGGCCAAATACATTGCTAAAGTAAGACGTTTTACCTACTATTAAAGACTACAATTTGTTATATTTGCTTATTAAACTCAGCAAATGCGCATAGACATAATTACGGTATTGCCAGAATTAATTAAAAGTCCTTTTGAAGCTTCCATTTTAAAGCGTGCAATTGATGCTGGGTTGGTGAGTATCCACTTTCATAATTTACGAGATTACGCCTCTGATAATTACAAATCAATTGACGACACCCAATTTGGAGGGGGTGCAGGTATGGTTATGATGGTAGAGCCAATAGATAAATGTATCTCTAAATTAAAAAAAGAGCGAAGCTATGATGAGGTCATTTATATGACGCCGGATGGCCAAACTCTAAATCAGGGTATTGCTAACCAACTTACAATGAATGAAAATATAATAATTCTTTGTGGGCATTACAAAGGAGTCGATCAGCGAGTGCGAGATCTATTTATAACAAAAGAGATTTCTGTAGGAGACTATGTGCTTTCAGGTGGTGAATTGGGCGCTGCCGTACTTTGTGACGCAGTGATACGCCTTATTCCGGGCGTTCTTGGAAATGAAACCTCGGCATTGACAGATTCTTTTCAAGACGGCCTTTTGGCTCCTCCCATTTACACACGCCCGAGAGACTATAAAGGCAATAAAGTTCCTGAAGTACTTTTAAGCGGTAACTTTCCGAAAATTGAAAAATGGCGTGAAGAACAAGCACTCGAAAACACAAAGAATCGCAGGCCCGACTTATTAGAGGACTAATTAGGATTAGAAATAAAAATATTTTTGCAATACGCTTTCTTCTCTTGACTTTTTACTTATATTTGCAGCCAATTTCGGGTTAACCTCTGGCG
>TARA_Y100000385_G_scaffold80283_1_pt1 | contig 19728 bp, 14 predicted proteins | sample TARA_Y100000385 | Tara Oceans TARA_Y100000385 (sample SAMEA2620980) | marine metagenome | biome: marine biome (ENVO:00000447); feature: surface water layer (ENVO:00002042); material: "saline water (ENVO:00002010), including plankton (ENVO:xxxxxxxx)" | depth 5 m
AGGCCCATCTCAGGAGCAAAGCATTAGTCCAAACCACGGCGAATCTGTAGCGCGAGTCATCAAAGGGGGCTCCTATTTATGCGCGGAAAATTACTGCCTTCGGTATCGGCCTGCAGCTAGACAAGCTCAAGACAGCGGTCTTGGCACTAGCCACATCGGGTTTAGGACAGTACTCAATCCACGATGAGCCATTCAAACACAGGATCGGTGTTTCCAAAGAGACAGTTCTCTACAGCTTTATCTTTAAAACATTATCTCTTCGAACCAATCGAGGATTTACGACTAGACTTAAGAAAGCAAGTTCTACCTTAATCTATAATGATCAGTTCAGAATTTGAGGGCAAAGAGAAAATCATCCCATCCTCTGTAATAATAGCACCGTCTGGCACACCGTTAGTGAACGCAGCGACCGCCATGGCGTTTCGTGGCGCTGGCACAAGATGGTACAAAGCAAGCTGGCCTATTGCGGCCTCATCGACGAGACGACTTAAATCTGACGTAGTCGCATGGTAATCTTGAATATCATGAAGCACGGTTGCGACTCTTTCATTACCCGCATTCCTGGCGAAAGACTCCGCGCCCCTCACTAACTGCAAAGCCATCGCATCATGAAGCACAACATCCGCCCCATTTGATATCTCTATGATTTTTTCAGTTACAAGACTGTCCCCACTTATCACGACAGATCGGCCGCCGTAATCTAATCGATAACCATAAGCCGGCTCTATGGGTGGGTGCGAAACTTCAAACGCAGTTATTCTCAAACCATCTTGTTCTATGATAATTCCTTCTTCGATCACCCGACTTTGTAGAATACCCAGCTCTGGCTTAAGCAAATCGGCTCCGTGATGCGCTACGCGATATCCCCGGTCTAATTCATAAGCCATATTAAGGCCGTCAACGACACGGTCAGCACCCTCTGGTCCAATAACTAAGAGCGGCGCTTGCCTCCCTGCGACCCAAGAATTAAGATTGAAATCACCGATATCAGATATATGATCGGAGTGGTAGTGGGTTATAAGAATACCGCGTAGCTTATCCTGTGGAATATTTGCTAATTGAGCAGTTGCTGCTGAGCCGGAACCCGCGTCAACAATAAACAAGTGGTCGGGAGTTTCGATCGCTACACATGCTTGTGCCCGGCCCGGTGCCGGTATTGGAGAAGACGTTCCACAGAGCGTAACTTTTAATCCTTCAAAAATATTATCGCTTTGCCCAAGACCCACCGTAGGGTAAAAAAAAGACAGCGCAATACCGAACACTAATAGTGGTTTATGTGACCAAACTTTTTCCACGGGTCGCCTCAACTATCGCCTCGCTAGCCACCTTCTCGGTTTAGGGTTTCCCCAAAACTCTGATAGCGTTTCTTCACTCGACACCAGAATATTCAGTGCATTTTCTTTAATACTGTACAACGTTGCGCTGAAAAACGCGCCAATAATACCACTTCGCTACGATTTCTTCTGAGCCATTCTCAGATATTGTTTTCGTTATCGGATCTCTACCGATGATCACTGCCAACTCTTCAGGATCGTTCACCAGCGCGGCGGTCATTTCGTATATCTTGCCGTCAATTTTTAAGCGAACACGCGGATCACGTTCCACGTTGGCCCACCATGTTTTAAAAAAGGGAAACTCTCTTTCGAGCCTGGCACTTCTGGCACTGCCCCCTATGTAGAGTTTTTCTCCACGGGGAGTCGGGAGAATAGTGACGGAATGGGGTAAGCCATACCAAGCTCGCGTTTCGAGCATAATAGTATTGCCGAGCTCAGGGTGGTCGACATCTAGAGCCCAGTCCCAATCTTTAACTGGCTCCCGTACTACTTCTCCGGTAAGCCACAAACCCGGCCAGGCTGTTCTTCCCCTTTGATTATATTCCTCAGTAGTATAATCGACGTACTCTGGGTCGAGACCCGTCATGCGCAGAACAAGCAGACCAGCAATCAACAACAAGCCTATTCCCAAGAGAACACGGCCTAATTTACCCATACCTAATGCCTCACCAATAGTCTAATTTTAGTGACTAATACCACTTCCGTTAAACGCTATACTCACAACCCTAACCCTGTGCTTGTAAAGATACTAGTTATTTCTCTGAGGATACCCCTCCCTTTGCTCGGTTTCCCAATTTTTCGGGGGGACTATTTTGATGTTTGCAGGATCAAGAGTTCTTTGACCTAGAATGAGGTCTGCTGCTTTCTCAGCCGCCATTATTACAGGGGCATTAATATTTCCGTTAGGCAGTGTTGGGAAGATCGACGCGTCTACGACTCTTAAATTTTCTAAACCATGCACTTTGCAGTCCTTGTCAACGACGCTAGTCTCATCCTCCAATAAACCCATCTTACAAGTGCCCGCAGGGTGATACGCGCTCTCAACGTTTTCTTTTACCCATTGATCAATTTCAGCGTCGTTATCAATATTGATTCCCGGTTGTATTTCATCACCTCTGAAATCATCCATTGCCGATTGCTTAATTATATCTCGGGTTAGCCGAATACATTGGCGCCAGGCTTCTCTGTCCTCTTCGTTCTGATAATAATTAAAAAGAATGCTTGGGGCAGCGTTTGGATCGGCTGTTTGAATTTTTACGCGGCCCCTACTCTTTGGCTTATTCGGCCCCACATGCACCTGAAACCCATGGCCAGAGATCGAAGGCGTGCCGTCATAGCGCATCGCTGCAGGCAAGAAATGGTATTGAATGTCAGGAGATTTTAGACCCGCACGCGAACGAATGAATGCACATGACTCAAAATGATTCGTTGCACCAAGCCCCTTTTTTGTTAACAGCCATCTGACACCTATCAACGCCTTCTGCAAGGTAGCTAACTTCGGATTCAAGCTCACAGGCTTTTTGCAATGATATTGAAAATAAATTTCTAAATGATCCTGCAGATTCTCTCCTACCCCTGGCAGCCCATGCAATAAAGCAATCCCTGCAGACGCCAGCTCATTTTCAGCCCCCACGCCCGAACGCTTCAATAAAATAGGTGAAGAAATGGCACCAGCAGAGATAATGACTTCCTTCTTTGCGGTTTCTGATCGTAACTCGCCGCGAACTTCAAAATCGATACCGACCGCGCGTTTCCCATCAAATTTAATCCGGTTGGCAAGAGCATTAGTCACCACCGTTAAATTAGCCCTATCCTTGATGGGATCTAAATAAGCTCTAGATGTACTTTCGCGCACCCCATCCCTCACCGTCATATGCATGGGGCCAAAGCCTTCCTGATGCTCACCGTTGTAATCTTCAGTCTCTGGATACCCAGCCTCCACTCCTGCATCAATAAAAGCTCGGTAGAGTGGGTTCAATCGCATATCATTACCCGCACATACGCCGAGTGGCCCAGCGCCTCCTCTGAAGCAGTCTTCACCGCGAACCCAAGTCTCAGCTTTTTTAAAATAAGGCAGGCAGTCGTTATATCCCCAGCCCGACGCACCCAACTCTTCCCACTCTTCAAAGTCATACCGGTTACCACGAACATAAACCATTCCGTTGATAGAAGAGGTTCCACCAAGGCCCTTGCCGCGAGGGCAGCTTATTCGTCTTCCATCTAGGTAAGGTTCCGGCTCAGAATGATAGCCCCAATTAAATCTGTCTGACGCCATAGGGTAGGCCAGCGCCGTCGGCATTTGGACAAAAATACTTTTGTCGCTGCCTCCCGCTTCAAGCAAAAGCACTCGATTAGTAGAATCCGCTGAAAGCCTATTAGCTAAAACACATCCCGCTGATCCAGCACCAACCACAATGTAATCGTATTGTTCCAAAATTATTTCCTCGAGCTTCCATCGGTTTTTAGATTGAAAAAACCACTCCTAGCGACTAGTAAATAAATGACCACGCAATAAAGAAAAATAACGAATAGACCAATCCATTCGATGCGCAGTGGCGTGAATTGATACAAAAGAATCAACCCAAATAATATTGACCAATTGAGGGTAACATAACCTGTCTTCCCAAAGCGCAGAACTGTCAGATCGAGGCCTTCAGTATACAACCTAGTCAGAGAGTCCATTGAGTTAAGAACGAATACGATACCAACGAGAACCATGAAGCTGTTCATCAACCCTGACACACCAATGCCCTTTTCATAAATTTCAAACAAAACTGAAAACCAAATAGCGATTGGTATGGACGGTATCACTAACAGGGCCAGGAGAAGCTGCCATGTTTTGAGGCCACCGACAAACCTTGATACGAACTGACCTATCATAATGCTCCAAGCAAACCACCAATATAAATAGAACGCATGATAAGCAGAGAATGGAAAGATAAATTTCGGTAAGTTTTGGAAATAGTCGCTTAACTGAACAAGGTTTGATGCGAATCCAGTTAACCTCAACTCGCTGTAAAACCACATCGCAGCGATGAGGGAGAAAAACAGCCATGCCGAGCCTATGCTAAGGTATCTTATGTATCTTACATCCGTGCTCGAAAAAACAGCAACCAACAGAGTCAGCCCGACCAATCCATATTGATACAAAGGCTGTATCCCATCAATGAACTCTGGCAAATAACTTAAAAGCAGATATCCGGTAAAAGAACACGTCGTAATTATGATTAGATTATTTGCCCATTTAACCAACGGAATTTGGAAGATTTTCAATCGCGGCTCGAGCAGGCAAAAGTAAAATGTTGTTATAAAGTAGAAAAGCCATATGTAGAATCCCCAAAACCCAAACTCCACCGCAAGAGGATTTGTGAACTGATAGACTGGGTCAGACTCGAAAACAGGAAACTCAGTCAAAGGAAACATGATCAGGCCAACATCTAACCCTGATGTAAACAGAATCGCAAAGAAAGCGAAGAGTGGCGTAGGGATCTTACCCTTCAATACTGTTCTTCCATAAAAAGACAATATCAACACGGAGATAATTAAAATCGCGACGCCTGAAATATTAAGTATCATATTCATCATAACCGTAGTTCACTTATAACAAAAAATAACAAATCAAAAACACAGCCGTTGATAGCCTCAATCGCCGAAGATGGTCGGACTTAATAAAAAAACAGTTTTCTTATTGGCTAGAGCCCCTTAAGGGAAAAATTTAGTATTGTAGTTGCCAGTTCCATTTCATCGCGCTTAATCCATGAAGGACTGGAGCAAAGCAGAAGCTAAGAGGAGGTAGCTTATGTGATTATGTGCTGAGCGACATACTCATCAAGGAGCAGCCCCTCATCTTGACTGAAGACGTAACCAAGCTTGGTCCTTCGCCATAAGATATCCTCGGCATTGCGAGCCCACTCTTTACGAATGAGATACTTTATCTCTCTCTCATAGAGCCCGTGGCCAAACGTCTTGCCGAGTTCATCAAGCCCGTTTACTCCTTCCAAGAGCACCCTTGTATCTGCTCCATAAGTCCGTAGCCACCGATTTCGTAATTTACCGTCGAGCCATGGTGCAAGCTGAGATATCTCATTATCCAGTACCGTATCGTTCTCATATCCGCCCCCCGGTAATACCGCATCGCGCGTCCACGACTTTGTCATCGCAGGAAGATAGCGTTCAATCGCGTTAAGCGCATCCTCGGCAAGGGTTCTATAGGTTGTTACTTTCCCCCCATAAACAGATAGTAACGGGCACATACCCTCTCTAAGTTCTAAATGATAATTCCTAGACACCTTGCTCATATTCTTTCCCTCCTCATCAATCAGAGGTCGCACTCCCGAGTATGTCGAGACGACATCTTTACGAGTAAGCTGTGAAGAGAAGTAATCGTTCGAAAGCGAAATCAAATATTCAATTTCCTCATCTGAAATAGCTGCTTTCTCAAGCGCCCCGTCAAATTCTGACTCAGTCGTACCAATTAACGAGTAATTATCAAGGTATGGAATCACGAAGATCACACGCCCGTCCTTATGCTGCAACATGAAGGCCTGTGAGCCCTTATGAAGTTTAGGAACGACGATGTGGCTTCCCTTCACGAGCCGAGCACCCAGGGGTGGTTTTACCGAAAAAAGCTTTTCCAACAACCGTGCCACCCACGGGCCAGCAGCATTAACCACAACCCTTGCCCGAACCTCGGTTTTGCCGCCGCTCGAATCACGAAGCGAGACCAGCCAGCCGTCTGGGCTCTCCTGCAACCCAACACATTCGGTATAAGTTTTAATCACAGCTCCTTTCTGAGCAGCCTGCAGAGCATTAAGGACAACTAACCGGGAATCATCAACCTGGGCATCCCAATACTCAAATCCTTTTTTAATGCTTGGGATTAAGGGACTACAATCTTTTTCACTGAAATTAATCGCACGTGATCGCCGAAAAATCGAACTTCGGGCAAGAGAATCATATAAAAAGAGGCCGAGGCGCAAAACAAGATTCGGTCGCGAATCTGGCAGCTGAGGGATATTAAAAGCAATCGGTTTGATAATATGTGGGGCTGCTTTCGTCAGGATATCCCGTTCGAGAAGGGCTTTCCTCACCAGCCCAAACTCAAAAAACTCAAGGTATCGAAGGCCACCATGAATAAGCTTCGTGCTCCAACTTGAGGTGCCCGACGCGAGGTCACCCTTTTCAACAAGCATCGTACTTAAATTCCGGCCGGCCGCGTCCGCCGCGATACCGGCGCCGTTTATTCCTCCGCCGATAATAAGCAGATCAACAATTTTTGAAGAATTAGTCAATACGGTTTCTTTACAGTAAAGCCCAAAGCGATTTAACCGAAGATTTGTACGATCTTAATAAAACAGTCGTCGCTGGGTTCGGTGCTAGGGTCAAATAATTGATTGAGATAATACTTTCACGTTAACACAAAATTTAATTAGACTTAACCCTCAGACAAAAATTTCGTCTTACTTCTATCGAATCATGGAGAAAAAAATATCCGACCTCAAGAAACGGATAGAAATATGATCGAGAGTCTGACTTTATATCGGTCTAGCACGTTGCCGGAGAAGCAAATTGAATCCATTTCGAAAAAAAATGTTTCACCTAAGCCTGCCATCGAAAGCAGAGCTAAAAACAGCGATAAAAAATTCCGATAAAAAATATAACGGGATTTTTTTCTATGGTCTGATCCGGGCTAACATTTTTTGCAAGCCCTCTTGTGAAGCGAGAACCAAAAAATCGGAAGACATCCATATTTTTTATGATACCCAGTCCGCCAAGGCATCGGGGTTTGAACCCTGCAAAAAGTGTCGACCTGAAACACTCAGATCTGATTTGGAAAAAATGGTTAACGTAGCCCGACACATCGAAAACCATGCGGACCAAAAACTAACGCTGGATGAGCTATCACAGATAGCGAGTCTCTCGAACTCTCACTTACAGAAATCTTTTAAGTCGGCCATGGGAGTATCACCAAAGAAATACCAGGATGCAATTCGACTTGCCAATTATAAAAATGCGTTAAAAAGTGGAGAAACTATTACTGATGCGATTTATTCCTCCGGATTTGGCTCACCAAGCCGAATATACGGAGAAATTTCTCGGAGCATGGGAATGACGCCTTCAAAATATCAATCTGGCGGAGAGGGAGAAGAAATTTTTTACGCCACCCGTCATTGTTCCCTCGGACTTCTATTGATGGCTGCAACGGACCGTGGTGTATGTTTCGCACAATTTGGGGACAGCTCCGAAGACTTAATCGACATGCTAAAAATGGAATTTCCGAAGGCGCATTGCCGCATGTCCTCCAAGAAAAAGTGTCCAGAACTAATCCAATGGATTGAGGCTCTCGACGCACATGTTGAAGAAAACGCACCGCACCCAGACCTTCCACTCGACTTAAGAGGCACCTCTTTTCAACTCATGGTGTGGCAATTTTTGTTGGGCACAAAGAGTGGTGATGTGTTGAGCTACACCGAGCTCGCCGAGGGGATTGGTAAACCAAAAGCTGTGAGAGCAGCGGCTACGGCATGTGGTGCAAATAGAGTAGGCATTCTAGTGCCATGCCACCGAGTGCTGCGTGGTGACGGAAATCTTGGCGGCTATAGATGGGGCCTTTCACGAAAAAAGGCATTGCTAGAGGCAGAACAAAGAAACAGGACCACGTGAACCCAGCAGCCAAGACCAAGTCTTAAATTAAAGACTCCTTAGTCGCTAATTAAACCCTCCTCTAAAAATAGTCCGACCACGGTTGTAGCCCTCAGGCATTGGCAACACATCGTTCGCCTCTTCCCAGACCTCATAATCTAAAAGCATCTCAGCAAACAGATCTGGTAATTCATTCATGAGGTCTTTTGTCTCGCCCGGGTCTGACTTAATGTTATACAAATGCCATTCGCTTTCATTTTGCTCAAACCTGTTAATTACGATTTTGTAATCACCCTTGAAGAGGACGCTACTGCCCCCCAACTCATAACCGACAGGTTCGGAGTCCAAATGAATTTTCTCTGCAGAGACTCCCAAATACTCAGCAAAGTTCGAACCCACTATTGGCTCAACAACCTGTCCATTATGGCTTCCCTGATGATCATCTATACCGGTCAGACTCAGTATTGTCGGTGCGAGATCCGTCACAAACGTAAATTCATCAGTCAGCTCACCACGCCTTGCGATGCCTGGACCTGACATAACCAGCGGGACGCGCAGCCCACCCTCGTTCGCGTGAAACTTATAGTAAAGCAAAGGTGAACCAGCGACGGAAGCATTTCCAGGTCCGATCGCTACCCAAGAACCCTTCTCCCCAAGAGTTTCATAATCTGTGTTATATCCAACGGTATCGAACCACCCTTTGAGCGGGCTATTTCCATCTGAGTCCATCAAAGGGGTGCTGGCGGCGCCATTGTCAGAGGTAAAGATAAAAATGGTGTTGTCATACTCATCGATACTTTTTAAGTAAGACATTAAACGACCAATGTTTTCGTCCATTGCATCTACCATACCTGCATAGACCTCCATACGACGGGTATCGTATCGTTTTTGCTCCGCTGTTAAGCTGTCCCATTCGGCAGTACCCGGGGTCACTCCGGCCCGAGCTTCGGCTGGAATGACGCCAGCCGCGATAGCCGCCTGCCGACGCTTCTCGCGCAAAACGGACCACCCCTCATCATAAACTCCACTGTACTTATCTGAGTACTCTCTGGGCGCCTGCACGGGAATGTGCACCGCCTGGAAAGGGATATATGCAAAAAACGGCTGATCACTACCTTCATTCGAAGCAACAAATTCGATGGTCTTATCAATAAAATATTTTGATGAATAAAAATCATCGGGTAATGTATGAGGGGAACCATCAGCATACCAATTAACTTGATCATAGATCGGCAGATAGGTGCGCTGCTCCCAGTTATCTGCTCCTGTGTCAGCCATCGCAATCGTTCGATCAAAACCACGAGCTGAAGGTAGAAGATTCGGCGTATGCCCAAGGTGCCACTTACCAGTCATGTAGGTGTGGTAACCGTTATCCTGCAATAAACTCGCAATGGTCACAACATTGTCACTCAGCACTCCCTGATAATGATCATAAGCCAACTGCTCGGGCGGAATCGACTCTGGAATGTTAGGTACTCCGTTTCGGTGACTATCTACCCCAGTCAAAAGCATCGCGCGGGCCGGCGCACAATTAGCCGCGGTATGATAATTTGTGAACGACAAACCCTCCCTCGCGAGTTGAGCAATGCTCGGGGTTTTAATCTCACTACCATAAGGTGATATGTCGGTATAACCGAGGTCATCCGCAAGAATCAGAACAACATTCGGACGATTAGCCGTTTGTGCCTGAACAAAAAAAGGCAGTATGAGAATACAATAAAGAAATCTTGCAAAACCCCTCTCCGAGGTTAACGGACTCCTCACCTTTAAAAATCTGTTTAGTCCATTCATTATTCATCGCCTCAAAAACCGTTAATCAGATAATCAAAAAATAATTTCTTTGTAAAAATTACATAACCCCAATAATGATGAAATTATCATAACCTTTAGAGACATGTCACGGACACTCCCTTGGCTGAATCAAGAAAATGCGGTGTAATGGGATCTAAAGGTTTCAGGGGTGCCCTTATAGAGGGGTAAGCTAGAGCAACTTGCTCTGAAACCCTTAAGTCATGAATGTACCACCATTACAGGGAAAATAAAAAATGAGAGGGCTCCAACGGTTCGTGCTAAACATCACAGCCATACTTCCTTTATGTGCGGCAGCCACCTTTTCTCACGGACAAGGAAACTTTGCTGGTGTGAACCTGTCGATCTCACCGGTCGCCGGAAACGTTTTTATGATTCAGCGCCCAGGGGGCGGCGGAAATATTGGCGTCCAAGTCGGTCCCGACGGAGTTCTTTTGGTGGATTCTTTGTTTGCCCCCCTGTCTGAAAAGTTAGTAGCTGCAGTAAAGCAAGTAACAGATGAAGAAATCCGATTCTTAATTAACACTCATATTCATATCGACCATATAGGTGGAAATGAAAACCTAGCAGAGATGGGCGTTTTAATTTTTGCACACGACAATACTCGGCTTCGCTTCTTCGAGGAACGGAGTCGCTTCCCAAGGGCCGGCGGAAGCTTCGTCCCACAGCAAGCTGAGGCTGCACGGCCACTTATAACTTTTAACGACGCCATGAGTTTCCACATGAATGGTGAGGAAGTTCAGACGTTTCTCGTCCCCCCGGCGCATACCGATGGGGACGTGTTTGTCTACTTCCCCGAGTCCGATGTATTGCACCTCGGTGACGTTTATCGCACTACGAGCTATCCGATTATCGATACATACAACGGCGGCTCACTCAAAGGAACGATTTCAGCAATTAATATGGCTATTGATATCGCAGGCGCCGAAACCAAAATTATACCGGGGCATGGCCTTGAAGTGGTTGGCAGAGATGAGCTGATAGAATTTCGCGACATGATTTTGGATATCCAGGGTCAAGTACTTAGCATGATAGTGAAAGGGGAAAAATTAGAAGAAGTTATGAACGCAAACCCAACCGCTGCCTACGACGCCCAATGGACGACTGATCCTGGCTGGGGTGCTGAGGACTTTATTCCTATTGTGTACTATTCACTCGGTGGTTCTGGTCGTTTGGCTGACCGTTGATTCTAAAAAATTTAAGGATGGAGGTAGCCAGAATGGCATTACTGAAAAAGAACTCTCTTTTCTTTTTTGTGTTCTTTATGTCACAAACGTTAACGGCTCAAGGTGATGACTTTGTTTTCTATTCTGATTTAGCAGAAGAATGGTATCAGGGGGGTAATTATTTTGAATGGACGTCGACGACTAAAGACAACAATAACGCCAAGGTAGATGTTTTTTATAGAACGTGGGGGGACGAGTCAAAACCTAAGCTGGTTTTGATTCATGGTTTCCCAAACTCTAGCTTTGATTACTATAAGATCATCCCCTTCCTTGAAGACCGGTATCACATCGCAACGCTCGACTTCCCGGGATCAGGCTTCTCTGGAAAACCACTTGATAACTATAATTATATGCTGGCAGAGAACGCGGAAATTATTGATTATTTTGTCCGAGAAATTGTGGAATTTGATGATTTCGCTCTCTACACCCACGACCGAGGAGTGAGCATAGGCCTCTCATTTTTAGGCAACTACCTTGACAACCCAGCCCCGAGTTACAAGGTCAATTACCACTTCTTGTCGAATAGTGGAATGTTTCTGCCCCTTGCGAACCTGAGCCCAGGTCAGATGATGATGCTTGATGTCGACACCGCCGAAAGAATGCTAGCGTCCCGAGCAACGCAGCGCAGGCGTACGGAAGGAGAACCAGAGTCTCTCGCATACTCTGACCTCTTCGCGTTCAATGAAGGCAACCTTTCCTTAATTTATGTTGGCCGGTACTTGCTAGAACGCCAGGCTAACGAAATAGCTTGGCTGGAGAATCTGCGCCGCAGTCCTGTTCCCGTCGCGTACCTTTGGGGCCTTGCTGACAACGTAAATCCTGTCCGAATTGCTAACCACGTCTGGGACACCTATCTAAACGAGCGAGACGCAGAAAGCACTTTCTGGGTTTTACCAACGGCAGGGCACTATCCTCAGCGCGACAATCCTCGTGAAGTCGCTGAAGTAATAAATCTAGCACTATCAGGTCAATTGCCAAATCGTGAGAGTGAAAACACGTTTATGCGAAGTTACGGGGCTAATAGAGCAGCTGAAGATGCCGTCTTGATAGGTCATTCAAAAATTGAAGCCTTAAATTTTCCCACTACTATCGAGTACACCCCGTCAGGGTATCGCATCAAACAATAGGCTAGCTATTGTAAGTAAACAAAAAGTCTCAATTAAAAAGTGTCGGTTGGCTTATCGATTAATCAAGATTTTTACGATAAAAATCCAGCTCCGCTGTAAGCGCATTAATTTGAGTTTTGGGATTCCTAAATCCATGTCCTTCATCTGGATATCGGATCAATTTAGTCCCTTTGTTTGTGAGCCTAAGTTTGTCATAAAGGCTTACTGCTTGATTCAGGGGCACGACCTGATCCTTGTCTCCTTGCAGAATCAAGACGGGCGCCTTAATTCTGTTTAACCTATTCACTGGCGATCGTTCCTTATATCGGTCTATGGTCTCCGGATAAGGGCCGATTAAATTATCGAGATACCGCAGTTCAAATTTATGTGTGTCTTTAGCTAATAACTCTAAATCCGTCACACCGTAGTAGCTCACCCCCACAGAAAAAATATCAGAAGCCGCAAGGCTTGCTAACACTAAATAGCCTCCAGCACTGCCCCCACGAATAACTATTCTGTTCGCATCCGCTCTTTTATTTTCTACCAGAAAACGCACGGCAGCGGTTACGTCTTCAACATCGACCACCCCCCATTCGAGGTAGAGTTCTCTCCTAAATTTTCGCCCATAACCAGAGGATCCGCGATGATTGATATCAGCCACAGCAAACCCGTTGCTTGTCCAGAACTGATGCAGCGGATTAAGACCGGAACGCGCAGTTCCGGTTGGCCCTCCATGCACATTAACAATCAACGGAGGGAGTTCCCCATTCGGTGCGCTAAAAGAGGGATTCTTTGGTGCGTAAAATAAGCCGTAAGCTAAAGATCCGGACGAGCTTGGGAACTCAAAATGAGTTGGCTTTGAGATTATTTGAGGCGTCAATTCTCTGGGGACCGCACTTTCAAAGAGGATTTTTGGAGTATTGTCCTTTGTCTTTTCTAAACAATCATAGCTGTAGATTGAAGGGTAATCGGAATCCGTTGCGCCAAGATAAAAAACAACATTATCAACACAGAATACCCTTTCTAAAGACCCAAGGTCCGGATGTATCTCACAAACTTCCTTTGTGCATAAATTGAATTCACACAGCGACCATTTACAATTATTAATCTGGGAAAAAATAATTTTTTGTTGATTTAAAAAACTGTAATTATGACGTCCACTTTCCCATGGCGGCCCACACAACTCGCCTGGCCGCCTTATAACACTGGAACTGTTTTCAGCAGGGTTATCTAAATTCACATTGTATTTTTGTAAATTCCAAAAATTCTCACGGTCACATAAAAAATATAGCCCACCTTGATCGTCAAACAACGGCTGTAATTTTGAAGACTTACAACCCTCATCAACTTCAAGACTTTTAATAGGAAGCCCGGCATCATCTAGCGCAATTAGTTGAATTTGAGTGTCGTCCCACGGCATATTTGGATGCGACCAAGAAACGAAAGCTAAGGTTTTGCTACAGGGTGACAGGCATGGAGTCGCCACAAAATCGCTTTGATCAAATAATATAGATTGATGATCTGCTGAAACTGGAAACTTATCAGTCGACAAATCAATCCCGACTAACTGATTGATCACACCGGCTGCGTTCCCTTCGCTATTGCGATGATCCTCTCTAACCACGATGAGTCGGTTGTGACTTTCATCAAATATGAGATCGGAGTAACGCACTAGACTCTTCTCACTAGAAGTAACCGCTTTAGGCTCAGAGATTACACGTGTTACTTGGTCGTAGGTCTGTTTATATATTTCTTGATCTGTAAAGTTGCAATAAAACACGGAAGTTTCGTCTGTTGTGAACGGAAAGCCACCGTATTCATGCACCCTACTCCTGACATTCATACCGACTGGCGATAACCGAATAACCAGTCCGTCCGAATGTCTAAACATTAACGCCTGAGAGTTTCCTGCAGAAGGATCAGAGAGGAGAAAAAGAACACCCCCGTTCCAAGGGAGCAAGTTACTAACTGCTTGCCTACCTGAAAATATCAGCTCAGGCGTGAGTGGTGAGATCCATTCCGAAAATTTTGCAACTTTAGTCTTCATGGTTCTTTACACTTTTCTCAATTAGCTGAGAAGCTGGTGGTCAGGAGGTAATTTTTTTGAAATCCATATAGCTAGTTTATGTCGCATATTTTTCAGGCCAACATCCTTATCCGCGAGTGGTTGCAACAAACCGTCCTTCACCAAGAGGAGGTAGATCGCTCGGACTTTAGTATCCGCGTGGTCTGTTGCCTCAAATTGCCCCGCGCCACGTGCTTCTAGGTAACGAACTCCCACTCGGATAGCTTCTTTTACTAACTCATTTTCATTCTTTATCTTTTTTATTTTCATAATAGAAAGATAACCTAAAAACCAACCCTTCAAAACCTTGATTGCATTTTTTAAATACTATTCTCAGTAACCGACGGCCAATAAATTAAAATTAAAGCGGCCAGAAAAAGAGCAGCGACGGCACAGCAACGGTTACAATTATAATCTCAAGGGGTAACCCCATTCTCCAATAATCACCAAACTTATATCCGCCAGGACCCATGATTAGCGCATTATTTTGATGTCCGATGGGCGTAAGAAATGCGCAGGAAGCGCCAATCGCAATTGCCATCAAGAATGTGTCTGGATTCACGTTTAATGCTAAAGCAATATTATAGGCAATGGGCGCCATCAGAATAGCAGTGGCCGCATTATTCAGAACATCTGAAACCGTCATGGTGACTGTCAGTAAGATCACTAAAACAAGGAGCGGTGATAAATTGCCTGTGATTTTCAAAATGACGTCAACTAACAACATCGTCGTTCCAGTAGTCTCCAGTGCCGCTCCAAGAGGGATCATTGCCCCGAGTAATATTACAATTGGCCAGTCAACTGCATCATAAAACTCCCTCACTGGCACAATATTTAATACCGCCATTACAATAGTCACAATGCCAAGCGCAAGTTGAATAGGAACTATTCCGGCGGCCGTAGCTGCTATCGCAATAAAAAAGCTGAGAAGCGCAGGAATCGCTTTCTTGCCTTTACTAAAAGCCAAGTCACGTTTCGCAAGCGGATAACAATCCATATTTACAATGGCGTCGGCAATAGCATCCACTCCTCCGTGCAACAACAAAACATCCCCAGCTTTTATTTCCATATTCCGTAATCGATTTCGATGCGTGGTCCCTGAGCGCGAAGCCGCTAACAAATTAATATCATATTTTCGATTAAAGCGAATTTGCGAGGGAGTTCGGCCTACGATGTTAGAGTTTGCTGTAACCACCACCTCAGAGGCGCATGAGCCTTCCGAGTGAAGTATCTCTTGCTTCGCATTTTCAGCAGACAGCATTTGCAAATGATGCTCAGCCGCAAACTGATCTACCTCTTCGTGAGAACCCTGAAGAATAACTAGGTCGTTAAGCTCTACAACCTGATACCGGTGAACAACTGGCATTTTCTGTTGCTTCCGAATCATAGAAATCAGATCAATGTTATCTTTACCCAACAACTTTCTTAACTCTCCAACTTTTTCTCCAAGAAAATCCGTTTCTTCGCAAACTCTCAACTCGAACAGATACTCTTCAACCTCAAAAACTTCCAACCCTGTAGCCTTCTTTCGAACCTTTACCAATCGCCACCCGAACAAAAGCATGAAAATAATTCCACCCAAAGCGATTAGCAATCCAGCGGGTGAAAAATCAAACATTGCAAAAGGTTCTCCTGTCACCTCCTCGCGGTAATTCGCTATTAAAATATTCGGGGGCGTTCCAATCATCGTAACCAATCCCCCAAGTATCGAACCAAAGGATAAGGGCATAAGGACAGTCGCAGGCGAGCGACCGGCTTTCGCAGTAGACTGTATCGCTATCGGCATCAGTAATGCGAGAGCGCCAACATTATTCATAAACATGGAAAGGGCAGCGGCAAGGAAAGTCAAAGTTGCAATATGAAGATAGGGTTGGGAGGACAAGGGTTCAATAAATTTTGCCACAAAATCTACCGCGCCAGATTTTGTCAATCCCGAGCTCGCTATGAGCACAATGACCACTGTCACCGTTGCGGGGTTTCCAAAACCTGAAAACAACTCCCCTTGAGGGATCAAGCCAAAAAGAGAAGCGACAAAAAGGGCGCCGAGGGCAACAATATCATATCGATATCGTCCCCAAACTAACATCAGCAAAAGCACAAACAAGATACTAAGCAATATAATTTGCTGTTCGTTCATTTTATACCTGCCAATGGAATTGAGAGATAGAATTATAATCACTCAAAACTAAGAAACAACAAGAAGAAAAGACAGGACCGTCAGCGCAGTTAATTCATCCCGCATTTGAATCAGCAGGACTAGCGATGCTGGGCTTTTTGCAATAATTCAGTTTTGTAACCAAACGATTCGACTAAATTAACCATTCGATTATAGTCCTCTTCAGAAACCTGAGGAGTGCGAGCCATTATCCAAGCATAGTCCCGACGGTTGCGTCCAATAATTACTTGATCATAGTCTTCATTTAAATGGACCACTCTGTAATCGGCTTTGATAGGCCAAACAAATTGCATTCCCCATACAGCATTTCCGCTGCCGGCCGTGACGAATCCTTTCGGGCGATAAACTTTCTGTTTCCCATCAAAACCGCCAGCGTTAAACGAAAACGTCGTAGCAATAGTTCCATCCGGATTGATTTGATAGGACTCAACGGGGTTGTAAGCATTTTTTTCTAGAAATGTCGGAATGTTTGCAATAACGTACCAGTCGCCCATGAAGCGCTCGAGGTCAACATAATCGACGGGAGTTATTGGCTTGAGATTCGAGCATGCTCCAATGAAGAAAGAGGCTAGAATCAAAACAAGACTTCGTAACTTCATTATTGCGCCCTACCCTCTCTGTGAGCCCCTAAAAAAAATAAACCACTGCGCCTGAATATAGACATTCACTTGCGGCTCCAAATGAAGGTTACCCCTCGATCAACGCCACCAAAATGCAAGAAAATTCCCTAAATCAACTCGCGACACCATCCTCTTCCACTAAGTAATTCAAATCAAAATTATTCAGAGGTAACAGGCGCACTCTTATCCCTGTCGCATCAAAGACCGCGTTAGCCACCGCAGGAGCAATCCCCGGTGTCCCCGGCTCTCCTGCGCCACCAATATCGTGCCCGCTATTAATGATGTGCGTCTCAATCATTGGAGAATCATCCATTCTGATGGACTCATAATCATTAAAATTTCCTTGAACAACAGCGCCCTTCTCAATTGAAATTTCTCCGTGCATTGCTGCTGTCAGCCCATAGATTATTCCTGACTCAATTTGAGCAGAGAGCCCATCAGGCGCGACCGCAAGCCCAGGATCTATCGCAGCGACTACTCGGTCGACAGCAATTTTTCCATTGGTGACAGTAACTTCGACAACCTGAGCGACGATCGATCCAAAAGACTCTTGCAAAGAAATTCCACGACCGCGTCCTTCTGGTAAGGGATCACTCCATTGAGCCTCATCAGCCACTTTCGAGAGAACTGCCAAATGCCGAGGTTTGTTATTTAGCAAGTTCGCTCTAAACTCAAATGGGTCTTTTTTCGCCGCATGAGCTGCCTCATCAATAAAAGATTCGGTGAAAAACCCATGTTGAGAATGGTCCACACTCCGCCAAGCACCAAACGGAACATGCGTCGGACTGCTAACGTAACCGATGTCCTGAGTAGGAACGGAATAAGGGATCAGGGGAGCTTCGACAGGCTCGTTCTTATTGGTATAGGTATTCGACCAACCGATAAGATTGTCGTCCTGATCAAAGGCCGCGCGAAACCTACTTTTTACCGCAGGCCTGTAGAAATCTTGCCGCACATCCTCTTCCCTTGACCAAATGAGCTGCACGGGAGCACCAACAACACTCGATATATGAGCAACTTGTAAGGCATAATCTGGAACGGACTTCCTGCCGAAACCCCCGCCCATGACGTGATTATGCAATGTTACCTTTTCAGAATCTAACCCCAAACTATCAGCAACTGCCCTCCTGAAGCCCAACGGATTCTGGCAACCCACCCAAATTTCGGCTTGACCGTCTCTTACGTCAGCCGTCGCATTGAGAGGCTCCATACATGTGTGCGCCAAAAACGGAACATTGTAATCAGCATCTATCACCTTCGCAGCCCCAGCAAATATTGCGTCCGCGTCGCCCAGCGATACATCGCCCTGTCGCTCAGTTCCAGCAGATAGGTCTTTATCGAATTGCGAGAATATAGTCTCGCTCGACACCGTTTCATAACCGACTTCACTCCACTGGACATTAATCTGTCGAAGGGCCTTGCTAGCAGACCAATAGCTATCAGCCACGACCGCCACAGTCTCCCCCGCAGTGAAACCTCCCACCATTGTGCTATACGAGGCTGAAGGAATAACGAGGACCTCATGAACACCAGCAACGTTCCGAGCATCTTTGTCTTCCAAACTAACTACCGTTCCGCCCGGCACAGGTGATCGAAGGACTGTCGCATAGAGCATGCCTGGGAGACTTACGTCCATAGCAAACTTGGCAGAACCGTCAACCTTTGAGGGAATATCTCGTCTAGGCACGAACTGACCAACAATCTTGTAGTCCTCTGGCTTTTTAAACGACGGAGTGTAAGAAGGAGTCATAGCTGCCACCTCGTTAACAAAGGCAGAAAAAGGCTCTTTTCTCGAGGATCGCCCGTGAACGAGGAAGCTCTTTTCAGCCATTACTTCTCCAACAGGAACGCCCCACGCTTCAGCTGCTGCGCGCTCAAGCATTTCACGCGTAGCCGCGCCAGCAACTCGCATGCTCAAAATTCCTGACGTGCGCACGCTCATGCTTCCACCGGTGATCTGCATGTCTAGGGAATCTGCTACTCCCATCATGGCTCCATCAATCGACGGTATGAGAATTTTTGGAAAGTCTATTCCTGTCAGAAGATAGGTTCGGCCCAAAGAATAATTTGCGTACTCGCCAAGCGCCGGCGCTTCTTCAACATTGACCTGATCCCAATCCGCCTCAAGCTCCTCAGCTAACATCTGACCCAGCGCCGTGTGGACTCCCTGCCCCATTTCCGAATGCGGAATCATCGCCGTCACCACATTGTCCTTACCAATTTTGACATAAGTGTGAACGAGTTTACCGCCCTCTGTCCCAACCTTAGCCGCTAAATCCTTGACCTGATTGCCTGGTCGCATAGCGACACCGATGAGCACTCCACCGCCAGCCACTGCACTTGTTGTTAGAAACGCCCGTCGAGTCCATTTAGACATGGTCCACCTCCGCGACATTGTAAAACAACTCCTCGTCTGTATTCGCAACATCAACTGATTTGATCGCCGTTCGGATACGGCCATACATACCACACCGACAAATATTTCCTCTAAGAGCCGAATCAATTTCTCCGTCGGTCGGCTGAGGAGAGCGAGCCAACAACGCCGAGGCTGCCATAATCTGACCTGACTGGCAGTAACCGCATTGAGGGACTTGGTGCTCAACCCACGCTTGTTGGACTGGGTGTAATTTTCCGGAGGCAGATGAAAGCCCCTCGATTGTGGTGACTTCTTTTCCTTCCACGCTCGAAATCGGGGTTAGGCACGAGCGTATCGCCTGACCGTCGAGGTGGACCGTGCATGCTCCGCATTG
>TARA_Y100000385_G_scaffold107161_1_pt1 | contig 19701 bp, 15 predicted proteins | sample TARA_Y100000385 | Tara Oceans TARA_Y100000385 (sample SAMEA2620980) | marine metagenome | biome: marine biome (ENVO:00000447); feature: surface water layer (ENVO:00002042); material: "saline water (ENVO:00002010), including plankton (ENVO:xxxxxxxx)" | depth 5 m
TACGGCTGTAAACAAACAAGCCAAAGTTCCTGCTATTAGGGCTAAAACGCCCAGTTTTGATAAGTCTTTCATTCGTGATGGGGCTATTGCTCCTATTCCTCCAATTTGGATGCCTATAGATGCGAAATTAGCAAATCCGCACAAAATATAAGTGGCTATAATAATGGATTTTTCTTCAAAGAATTTACCGCCAGCTTTCATTTCGCCCAAAGATACGTAAGCTACAAATTCGTTAAGTATAGTTTTCTCACCCAAAAGCTGTCCCACCAAAACAATGTCTTCTTTGCAAACACCCAAGAGCCAAGTGATAGGGGCTAAGGTATAACCCAGTATAAACTCTAAACTTAAAGATTCGTATTGACCAGCTGTAAAGTTGGCTACCCAAGAATTTATTCCTGTAATATCCCCTATAAAGTTGCCGAGCACATAGTTTAGCATAGCTATGAAAGCAATAAAAACCAAAAGCATAGCTCCTACATTAACGGCTAATTTTATCCCTTGAGTTGTACCAATGCTTATAGCTTCAAGTACATTACTTCCTAGTTGCTCGTCAGAGATAGTCATATCTTGATTTACACTTTCTGTTTCTGGTAATAGAATCTTAGCGGCTACTATAGCTGCTGGTGCTGACATTACCGAAGCAGCAAGAAGGTGCTTGGCAAAAAACAATTGTTGTACAGGATCACTGCCTCCTAAAAAACCAATATAGGCTGCTAACACACCACCTGCAATAGTTGCCATACCTCCACTCATTAAACATAGCAATTCGGAGAGAGTCATTTTCTTAATATAGGGCTTCACTAGAAGTGGTGACTCGGTTTGTCCCAAAAAGATGTTACCAATGGCTGCTAAACTTTCTGAACCCGAAAGATTCATTATTTTTTTCATGAGGACAGCAAAAAAGTAAACGACCTTTTGAAGAATACCATAATAAAATAAAACACTAGTCAGTGCCGAGAAAAAGACAATCGTTGGTAATACTTGAAAAGCAAAAATATAGCCAAAGGAGTCCATGTTATCTATGAGTCCGCCAAATAAGAATAATGAGCCGCTTCTGGTGAAACCCAAAATAATAACAAAAATAGAGCTTAACCATTCAAAAGCAGATTGTATAAATGGAACTTTTAATATAGCTACGGCAAAAACAATTTGTATCAATAGACCTTTAAAAACCAATGCCCAATCGATGCCTTTTCTATTTCTGCTGAAAATAAAAGCAATACCTATAAGTACCGCCATACCAAGCAAACCTCTTAGAATAGTCATAATGTCAAAGCCCCTAGAAATTGGTAGAGGATCAGTAGAAGATTTAAAGGAATAATTTATTCCGTTCTCATTGAGAATCAATTTGTTTTCTGATAGTTCAATCGCATAAAATCGGCTGGTATCAGTAGGTATGTTGTAGTGAAAGCTTAAAACCCCTTCTTCTATTTCCCATTGTCCACTAGCCTTGAGAGGTATAGATGCTATCTCATATTCGAAAGTGCTATCTTCATTAATGAGTAAATAATCACCTTGACTTATTGCTTTGAGATTGGTAGTGTCATCGACTTTTCTAATGTGGTCAAACTTCCAATTTTTAGTCAGTTCTTGACTGTGTCCTATCAAGCCTAATAAGATGAAAAATGTAAAGGTTAAACGTTTTATCATAGTGGTTATTTATTAACTTCTTCGGTTAATTTCATCTCTAATTTTTGAAGCGACTTCATAATCTTCATTTTCAATAGCTTCATTTAATTTTTTTTCTAAATCCGATTTGGATAGATTCTTGAAATCATTTGAATCTTGTTGGGTGTCCTTTTCTTCTTCTTTCTCAGATGTAATAATATCTTGATCTAGAATAATACCAGCTTCGCTGATGATGGCTTCGTATGTAAATATTGGAGCTTTAAATCGAATAGCAATAGCTACGGCATCGGAAGTCCTTGAATCGAGCTCAATTTCCTTTCCTTTATCATCAATGCAATATATGATAGATGAAAATATACCTCCAGAGTTAATTGAACTAATGACCACCTTCTGAACTTTAATTTTAAATCCAACAGCTAATGTTTTGAATAAATCATGCGTAATAGGCCTTTGGCTTTTGTATTCATTGTCTAAAGCGATGGCTATCGCTTTAGCTTCAAAATTACCGATAACGATAGGTAGTCTTCTTTTACCTCCAACCTCACCCAATACTAGAGCAAAAGCTCCAGATTGGGTTTGACTGTTTGAGAGTCCAACTATTTCCAGTTGAATGAGTTTCATTAGTTGTTGGATTTGAAGTTTTTAATTTCTTCAATTAAGCGAGGCACAACCTCAAAAGCGTCACCGATTATTCCATAATCAGCCGCTTTAAAAAAGGGAGCTTCAGGATCAGTATTTATGGCAACCATAACTTTAGATGAATTTACACCTGCTAAATGTTGAATAGCTCCAGAAATACCAATCGCAATGTATAGGTTGGGAGCAATAGCTTTTCCTGTTTGCCCAACGTGTTCGCTGTGCGGTCTCCAGCCAATATCAGAAACGGGTTTTGAACAGGCTGTACCAGCATCTAATAAGTCAGCTAATTCTTCAACCATTCCCCAATTTTCAGGGCCTTTTAGCCCTCTTCCTGCCGATACCACGACTTCCGCTTCAGCAAGACTAATCTTACCACTTGCTTTTTCTATTTTTTCAGAACTTACATTGGCATCTTCTACTGTACAGTCGAAGGTGTCAAATTGGCAAGATGAATTTGGGTTTTCTGTGATTTTGTAGGCGTTTGGCGAAAGCGCCAAAACACAATGGTCAGCATTACTTTGCGCTATTTCAAATGCTTTTCCAGAGAATGCTTTTTTCTTAATTGTTAGTGGTGATGTTTCCGAAGGAATGTCCACCACATTACTGATAAAGGAGGCATCCAAATTGATGGAAAGTCTTGGGCCAATGCATTTGCCTGTATTACTGTTAGAGATAACAATAATATGCGCATTTTCTTGCTTAGCAACTTGTGACAATGCTGATGTCATACCTTTGTTGTCACAGCTATCAAATTCTGAATCTATACTCAGTACTTTGTCTGCGCCATAGTTAGATAATATGTTTTTATCATCTGAAATATTTCCTAATGTAACCGCAACACATGCTGTGTTTAATTTTTTTGCGGTATCGTGAGCAAATGTTATTGTCTCCAATGTACCCTTTTTGAAAGAGCCATTCCAACTTTCTGCATATACTAATACTGACATAATTAAATTACTTTAGCTTCTTGATGAAGTAATGATACTAATTCTTTTTCTTGACCTGCTTCTATCATTTTGCAAGCTTGCTTAGGCGCTGGTTTCTCAAATGAAACAGATGCACTTTTGTTGCTATCACCATTAGAACTTACTACGGTTAGCGGTTTTGTTCTTGCAGTCATGATGCCTCTCATGTTGGGTATCAATAACTCAGACTCTTCTACTAATCCTTTTTGCCCTGCAATAATCAATGGCAATGTAGCATTAACAAATTCTTTACCGCCTTCGATTTCTCTTTCCATATTAGCTGTTGAGCCTTCTAGCTTGAGTCCTGTGCATGCGTTTACAAATGGCAAATCTAAAATAGCAGCAATCATTCCTGGTACTGCGCCATTATTGTAGTCGATAGATTCTCTACCTGTAATAATTAGATCATAATCTTGCTCTGAGATGACCTTTGATAATTCTTTAGCAACAGCAAAGCTGTCCTTTGCATCTGAATCTATTCGAATAGCTTCATCGGCACCTATTGCTAAAGCTTTTCTTAGAGTAGGCTCACTACTTACAGGACCTAAATGAACGACCGTAACTCTTCCACCGTGTTCTTCTCTCAATTTTATAGCTTTTGTAAGTCCAAATTCATCATAAGGATTGATAATAAACTGAACTCCATCCGTCTTAAAAGCTGTGGAATCGCTCGAAAACTCAATCTTTGATGTGGTGTCTGGAACATTACTAATGCATACTAGTGTGTTCATATTAATCTTAATGTTAGTTATGTTTTTCGCAAAATTAAGGTTTTTGACTCATTAATTCTACACGAAATTCACATTACTATTAACAAGATTTTAATAGTCAATATCTTCTATCTATGTTCTTTGCCAATTTGTAAAAAATGTTATTTTTGCAAACTTTATGTTTTTTAGAATTTTATGAGAGAAATACAATTTAGAGAAGCGGTTTGTGAGGCTATGAGTGAAGAGATGCGTAGAGATTCTAGCATTTACTTGATGGGAGAAGAGGTCGCTGAATACAATGGCGCTTACAAAGCTTCAAAAGGTATGCTTGATGAATTTGGAGATAAGAGAGTAATTGACACTCCTATTTCTGAATTAGGATTCTCTGGTATAGGAGTAGGTTCTGCTATGAATGGATTACGTCCAATTATAGAATTTATGACATTTAACTTCTCGCTTGTTGCCATTGATCAAATCATCAGTAACGCTGCCAAGATGAGACAAATGTCAGGTGGTCAATTTCCTGTGCCTATCGTCTTTAGAGGACCAACAGCTTCTGCTGGTCAGCTAGGTGCTACACATTCTCAAGCCCTTGAAAGTTGGTATGCTAATTGCCCAGGCTTAAAGGTTGTTGTACCTTCTAACCCCTATGATGCTAAAGGTCTATTGAAATCTGCGATTAGAGATAACGATCCTGTAATTTTTATGGAATCAGAGCAGATGTATGGTGATAAAGGTGAAGTGCCAGAAGGAGAATACCTTATCCCAATGGGAGTTGCTGACATTAAAAGAAAAGGAACAGACGTAACTATTGTCTCTTTCGGTAAAATAATAAAAGAAGCCTACAAAGCTGCTGATGAATTAGCAGAACAAGGTATTGAGGCGGAAATTATCGATTTAAGAACTGTTCGTCCAATTGACTACGATACTATTTTAGAATCGGTAAAAAAGACAAACAGATTAGTGATTTTAGAAGAATCATGGCCTCTAGGCTCAATAGCAACAGAGATTGCTTTTAAGGTTCAAAAAGATGCTTTTGACTTCTTAGATGCACCTGTCAAGAGAGTAACTTGTTTAGATACACCAATGGCTTATGCACCTACCTTAGTGGAGGCATTTTTACCTAATAAAGATATGCTTATTGAAGCGGTCAAAGAGGTAAGCTATTCAAAATAATTAACCAATTAACAATTAATCAAATTAACTAAAATTTCAAACTATGAAAATGATTGTAGACTTTTTACCTCTTTTCGGTGTTCTAGCTTTAGGCTATGTATTCTGGAAGAATGCTTGGGTTTCTAAGCAAGAAGAAGGTACAGAAAAGATGTCAAGAATTGCAAAAAACATCGCTGATGGTGCAATGTCATTCTTGAAAGCTGAATATAAAATCTTATCGATTTTTGTTTTAGCAGTAGCTATTTTACTTTACTTCAAAGGAAGTAGTGAAGATGGCTCAAACGGAATGGTTGCAGTTTCCTTTATTGTAGGTGCTATTTGTTCAGCCTTAGCAGGCTTTATTGGAATGCGTGTAGCTACAAAAGCTAATGTGAGAACAACCAATGCCGCTAGAAAATCACTTGGTGCTGCCCTTGAGGTTGCTTTTGCTGGTGGTGCGGTTATGGGCTTAGGTGTTGTTGGTCTTGGTGTTTTAGGTCTTAGCTCTCTTTTCATATTATATAGTGGTCAGGGATGGGCAATCGGTGAAGTATTAAATGTACTTTCTGGATTCTCTCTTGGTGCTTCTTCAATTGCACTATTCGCTCGTGTAGGCGGTGGTATTTATACTAAAGCTGCCGATGTAGGTGCTGACCTTGTAGGTAAGGTAGAAGCAGGTATTCCTGAAGACCACCCATTAAACCCTGCAACTATTGCAGATAACGTAGGTGATAATGTAGGTGATGTTGCTGGTATGGGTGCTGACCTTTTTGAATCTTACGTAGGTTCTATTATTGGTACAATGGTATTGGGTGCAGTATATGCTACTTTACCAGAATTCCAATCTCAATTTGATGGTTTAGGTGCTGTTTACTTACCTTTAGCATTAGCTGCTGTTGGTATCGTAATGTCTATCATCGGTACTTTCTTTGTGAAAGTAAAAGATGGTGGCTCTCCACATGCTGCACTTAACTTAGGTGAGTTTGGTTCTGCAGGTTTAATGCTTGTAGCTTCATATTTCATTATTAACTCAATGCTTCCTGAAACATGGGTAGAAGCGGGTATTCAGTACACTTCTATGGGTGTATTTTGGGCTACTATCACTGGTCTTGTTGCTGGTTTATTAGTTGGTAAGGTTACAGAATATTATACTGGTACTGGTACAAAGCCTGTAAACTCTATCGTTAAGCAATCTGAAACAGGTTCTGCTACCAATATTATTGCTGGTTTAGGTGTAGGTATGATGTCTACTGCTATTCCTATCATCCTTATTTCTGCTGCCATTATTGTATCGCACAAATTTGCTGGTCTTTACGGTATTGCAATTGCTGCTGTAGGTATGTTAGCAAACACAGGTATTCAATTAGCTGTTGATGCTTACGGCCCTATTTCTGATAATGCGGGTGGTATTGCAGAAATGGCTGAGTTAGATCCTGAAGTAAGAGAAAGAACAGACAAATTAGATGCAGTAGGAAATACGACTGCTGCAATTGGTAAAGGATTTGCTATTGCTTCTGCTGCACTTACAGCTTTGGCTTTATTTGCTGCCTTTATGAAAACAGCTAACGTAACGGCTATTGATGTTTCTAGACCTGATATTATGGCTGGTCTATTAATCGGTGGTATGTTGCCATTTGTATTCTCTGCATTGTCAATGAATGCGGTTGGTCGTGCGGCTATGGCAATGATTGAAGAAGTAAGAAGACAATTTAGAGATATCCCTGCTTTGAAAGCAGCTTTGGAAGTCATGCGTAAAAACGATTCGGATATGTCTAAAGCATCTGCAGCTGACAGAAAAATCTTTGATGCTGCTGATGGCGTTGCTGAATACGATAAATGTGTGGAAATTTCTACTCAAGCATCTATTAGAGAAATGGTATTGCCAGGTTTATTAGCTATCATTGTTCCTGTATTAGTTGGCTTCGGCGGCAAATGGTTTGGAATAGGTGGAGCAGAGATGTTAGGTGGTCTTTTAGCAGGTGTTACTACTTGTGGTGTACTAATGGCAATCTTCCAGTCTAATGCTGGTGGTGCTTGGGATAACGCTAAGAAGATGATTGAAGAGCAAGGCAAGAAAGGTACAGAAGCTCACAAAGCGGCTGTAGTAGGTGATACCGTAGGTGATCCATTTAAAGATACTTCTGGTCCATCTCTAAATATCTTGTTGAAATTAATGTCAGTAGTGGCTTTAGTAATTGCTCCATCAATTGCTATGAATGATACTTCTGATACTAGCTCAATGCCTTCTGTTACCAATGAGATTGTAATGGGAGAAAGCAGAGTAGTTGATGGAGAAGTTATCATTTACAACTCCAATGAAAAAAATGGTTTAAAAGTAAGAACCAGCCTTAAAATAGAAGGAGAGGATTTAGTAATGGTTTCATTTAAAGGTAAAACTGCTAATTCAGAAAACATGATATTCAAAAGCCCTGTGTTTAGTTCAGAGTTCATTTCATTTACTTCAAACGAGGTCAAGCCTATCGAGGAAAACACTTTTATTGCTTATGGTGAACTAATGGCTAACGATATGACATATCCTGCTTCATTTGAATTTCAAGTTAGAGATTTTATAAAAGGATTGGTTAGTTTTAAAGAGTAATTATAAACTAATTTATACTAAAAAAGCCCAGCAGATGCTGGGCTTTTTTTTGTGCTAGTTTGTTTTGCTTTAGAACAATCCGTTGATTTCGGCATCTATTTTATCAATGATAACACTGAGGTCTTCCTTGTTTTGTTGGAAATCTAAACCATCGACATCAATAACTAGTAAATGACCTCTGTCGTATGAAGATATCCATGCTTCATAGCGTTCGTTGAGTCTAGACAAATAGTCTATACGAATAGAATTTTCATAATCACGACCTCTTTTTTGTATTTGTTCTACTAAATTAGAAACCGACGAACGAAGGTATATCAAAAGATTAGGGGCCGGAATGAAAGTGTTCATCAATTCAAAAAGACTTTGGTAGTTTTCAAAATCTCTTGTACTCATCAAGCCCATTGCGTGTAAATTGGGGGCGAAAATATGAGCATCTTCATACATCGTTCTGTCTTGAATAACATCTTTTTCACCTTTATGGATTTCTTGTACTTGCCCAAACCTACTATTTAAAAAGTAAATCTGTAGATTGAAAGACCACCGTTGCATGTCCTTATAAAAATCATTTAAATAGGGGTTGTCATCAACATCTTCAAATTGTGGCTCCCACCCATAATGTTTTGACAATAGGGTTGTTAATGTGGTCTTGCCGGAGCCTATATTTCCTGCTATGGCTATGTGCATATTTTAATTATTTTGCTACTAATTTAAAGGATTTTCTATGAATTCATAGTGTTTTCATCAATTTAAAAATAGAATCTAAATTATTCCTGTTATTTGATAATCTTGGAACTTTAAATTGACGACCTAATTTCCCTTGAGTTTTCATCCATTTGTAGAAAAAACCATTTTCGACAGTATGAACAATCGGCTGTTGTAACGCTAAATTTTTATTTCTTTTAGCAGCATAATCAGAGTTCAATTTTTTTAAATTTTGATCTAACTCATGAACGAATTTATCAAGACTGTTGGGTTTGTTGTTAAATTCAAAAACCCATTCGTGAGCCCCTTGACCTGTTTCAGACATGTATTTTGGTCCGGCTGTATATTCGTTTATGTTGGCACCTGTTTTTTCACAAGCTATCTTTAAAGCTTTTTCTGCATTAGACATTATTAGTTCTTCTCCAAATGCATTAATGAACTGTCCTATTCGTCCAATTATTTGAATTCTGTAAGGTTTGGTAGATGTGAAAATAACCGTATCTCCAATAAGGTATCGCCATAAACCAGCATTTGTTGAAATGACCATTGCATACGGCTTCCCTTTTTCTACTTCCCATAAAGGAATTGCTTTCTGGCTATCTATATCCTCAACGGGAATGAATTCGTAAAAAATACCGTAATCGAGCATGAGTAACATTTCATTGCTGTTTTTCTGATCTTGAATGCCAAAAAAACCCTCAGAAGCATTGTAAGTTTCCAAAAAATTAACCCTCTTAGGTATAAGTTTTTCAAACTGATTCTTGTAAGGTGTAAAGCTAACGCCTCCATGCATGTATAGCTCTAGATTTGGCCATACCTCACTGATGTTATTCACACCTTTGACATCTAGTATTTTATTAAATAGTACAAGCATCCAAGATGGGACACCAGAAATTGTTCTCACATCTTCGTTTGATGTAATCAGTGCCATTTGTTCAATTTTCTTTTCAAAATCGTTCATTAAACGGATGTCCTTATTGGGGGTCTGATGGATATTTACCCAAAAGGGTAGATTATCGACTATGATAGCGGATAAATCTCCGTCTTTTTTGTGAGTACTCAAGGAGGGCTCGTGGCTACCACCCATAATTACGCTTTTACCATTAAAAACCTGCGTTTCAGGATAATTGAAGCAATAAAGGGATAGCATGTCTTTACCACCTTTAAAATGGCAATCTTTAAGAGATTCCTTTGTGACAGGAATGAACTTACTTCTATGTCCACTAGTACCCGAAGATTTGGCAAACCACTTGCTCTCGGTAGGCCACAAAATATTCTCTTGCCCTTTTCTTAACCTTTCTATGAAGGGTGATAAATCTTCATATGTTGAAATAGGTACTCTTTCTCTATATGTATTGTAAGTATTTATTTCGTTATAACGATATTTCTTTCCCCATTCCGTATGTTGAGCTGTATTTAAGAGGTTTTCAAACCAATCGTGTTGTACGTCATTGGGGTATTTTATAAAGAGTTCTATTTGGTGAATACGCTTTCGCATTACCCACGACATAAGACTATTTTTTATAGAAAATATCATATCTTGTACTCAGGATAAATTTGAATTTAAAAATACTATTTTGTAATGAAAATAACAGGTTCTTTGTTGAAAATGACATCTCAATTGTCACAGCCTATACAGTATCATCTTCCTATAGGTAGCGAGAGTGTAGATATGAACTCTCTAATTAATAAGCCTGTAAGGTTCACTTTTGAAAATCAAATTTTCTGTACCGATTGTGGTGCTAAAACGTACAAATCTTTCAATCAAGGTCTTTGTTACCCTTGTTTTCAGTCTTCTCCAATAGCTTCAGAGTGTATCATTCACCCAGAAAGGTGTCAGGCACATCTTGGTATCGGTAGAGATATGGAGTGGGAGAAAAAATACCATTTAACGCCTCAAATTGTTTATCTAGCTCTGACAGCTAATGCCAAAGTAGGTATAACTAGAAAACCTCAAATACCTACCCGTTGGATTGATCAAGGGGCAGTGCAGACCATTATTTTAGCAGAAACACCTAACCGCTACTTAGCAGGCGTTATAGAAGTTACTTTGAAAGATTTTATCGCAGATAAAACTCATTGGCAAAAAATGTTGAAAAACGATATCAATACGAGTATAGATTTACATTCTTTAAAAGAAGAAATGAAAGGGTTTTTGCCAGCTGAACTAAAACAATATGTTGTTGATGACTCTGAGTTGTTGGAATTGAATTACCCTGTGCTTGAATACCCTAAGAAAGTCAAGAGTATGAGCTTCGATAAGCTTGAGGTCATTGAAGGAACTTTAACAGGAATCAAGGGCCAATATTTAATGTTTGATTATTTGAATGTGTTGAATGTTAGAAAGCATCAAGGTTATGTAGTCAGTATTGAGTATTAAATTTCTACTTCTTCACCAACTTTAAGGTTCAATTTTTTCCTTATTAGTCCAATCACAATATAGAGTATAGGGGTGTCTATCAAAGCCATTATTACTTTAAATAGAAAGCCATTCAGCAACAATATCCAGAACTTATCCCATGCAATAGCCCCAGCAACACACAATAACAACAATACAGTAGCAGTATCAACGAGTTGAGAGCTGAAAGTAGAGGCGTTATTTCGTAGCCATAGGTGTTTGCCTTTGGTTAAATTTTTCCAAAAATGAAATATTCTAATATCCACAAATTGTGCAAGTAGATAAGCAAGCATTGATGCACCAACAGCTATGCCTGTCAATCCAAAAACATTGGAGAATGTAGTGTCGTTAACTGGAGACCATTCAGTAGCAGTTACGTTATTTGCCACCATAACGATACCCAACACAAAAATACTTGCAAACAAACCAGATAGTACTACCGAATTAGCTTTTTTTCTTCCGTAAATTTCTGAAATGATATCTGTCACTAAAAAGGTAATAGGGTAGGGTATTATTCCTGCCGAAATTTCAAAGGTATAAATGCCAAAGGGTGTCCATGTAAAGAATTTTTGAAAAATTAAATTACAGCATACCAATGAGGCAATAAAAAGACCGCTGAGTATAAGGTAAAGTGTTTGTGCCTGAGATTTCAATTGAAAAATAATTCGTTAATAAATCTCAAATTGGTTAGGCATACGCATTTGAATTTTCTCCATGTTCACAATCTCATTCATTTGTTTGTAATAAGGGAAAGCATTACCCAATTCGTTTTTGATTATTCTAGTCTTCACTTGACCGCCCAAATCTTCAAGGATTTTTTCAATAGGATTTTTTTCAATAGGTAGCTTAGTGATTCTATATGAGTCTAAGTTTGCCATATCTGCGGCTATAGCTATGGCGTCTTCCATTCCGCCTAAAACGTCTACTAATCCTAATTCAATAGCATCTTTTCCTGTCCATACTCTACCTTGACCAATAGCATCTACTTCTTCTTTACTCATATTTCTGCCCTCTGAAACATTGCTGATGAACTTATCGTAAATCAACTCTACTTGGTTTTGTATGATTGCTCGTTCAGACTCACTCAGTGCTCGAGTAGGCGAAGCTAAGTCGGCAAATTGATTAGTCTTTACTCTATCGGTAGTGATTCCCAATTTGTTAGTCATCATCTTTTCAAGGTTCATCAATACTCCAAACACACCTATTGAGCCTGTTATGGTTGTGGGGTTAGCCACAATAGTATCGGCTTTACAAGCAATATAGTAGCCGCCAGAAGCAGCAACATCACCCATTGATACAACGACAGGTTTAACCTTTTTAGCGAGATCCATTTCTCGGAGTATGGTTTCTGACGCTAGAGCACTTCCTCCAGGTGAGTTTACTCTCAATACAATGGCTTTTATCTTATCATTTTTTCTAGCTTTTCGAATGGCTTTCGAAGTCGTTTCTGAACCAATAGTTTCGTTATTGCCATCACCACTATTAATAGAGCCTTGAGCATAAATAACAGCTATTTTATCTTTTGAGAATTTCTTTTTGGTGCTAACACCAACGTCTATATATTTTCGTAAAGAGATTTTCTCAATTTTTTTGTTGTCCTCAATATCAAGTCTTTTTCTAAGAGTATCATCAACCTGGTCTTGGTATTGTAAGGCATCAGCAAGTTTGTAGTCAACAGCATCTTTTGCAGATTGTATCAATAAATTTTCAGCGATATTATTCAGTTCATCATCAGATAGGTTTCTACCGTCAGCAATGTCTGATTTTACATCTTCCCAAATTGAATTGATGAAACGCTTTACTTGTTCTCTGTTCGAATCGCTCATTTTATCAAGGATAAATGGCTCAACAGCACTTTTGAATTTACCGTGACGTATAATTTGAGGTTCTATCTCTAACTTTGCAAGGGCTTGTTTAAAAAACATCCCCTCATAATTCAACCCTTTAAACTCTAGATAACCTTCTGGATGTAAATAAATTTTGTCTGCCACTGAAGAAATATAAAATGCCTTTTGAGAATATACTTCACTGTAAGACAGGATGAACTTATCTGTTGAGTCTTTAAACTCTTGTAGCTTATCTCGAATTTCTTTTAAAGACGCCATGTTAGAGTTAACCATGTCGATATTTAAGTATATCCCTTTTATGTTATTGTCGTGCTTGGCTTTTTCGATAGATTTCAAGATATCGTCTAATCCTAGAGGGGTAGGCTCATCACTAAAATTGCCAAAATCGAAAGAAAATTCAGACGATCTATCTACAATTTTTTCAGATAAATTAATTTCTAAGAGGCTATTTGCCTTGGTTTTTTCACCTTCCTCCATTCCTGTCGAAACACCAATTACAACAAATACTAGTATGATAATTGTAAATGATGTAAGGGTTACTAGAACAGATTTAAAAACACTTTTGAAGAATCGTAGCATAGCTTTTCTTTTTTAATTTATGTAGAAAACAAAATTACATTTTTTATGCAGATTAGTTTAATCTCTTTATATATTTTCGTTTTATGAATACAGTGTATTTGCTTTTAGGAAGTAATTTAGGAAACTCTAGAGAGATGTTTGAAGAAGCGATTCATATGTTAAGGGAAAGTGTTGGACATCTTTCAAAGCGTTCATCTATATATGAATCCCTGCCTTGGGGCTTTGAGCATGAAAACAACTTCATCAATCAAGCATTAGGCATTTCTACTGAATTGCCACCTCTTGAAGTTTTGGATCGTTGTCTTTCTATTGAACGTAAACTGGGAAGAACGAGAACAAATTCCAAAACGTATCAAGCAAGAGTGATTGACATAGATATTTTACTTTTTAATTCTGAATCAATTGAAGAAGAAAATCTTATTATCCCTCATGAGCATTTGCACAATCGACGTTTTGCATTGACACCTTTGAATGAAATTGCTTCAGAACAAATTCATCCTAAATTCGGTAACACGATTGAGCAATTGTTGTATTCTTGTAGTGACAATTCAAAAGTTAGTAAATTATGAGCTATCAGTTTATCACTATAGAAGGAAATATAGGAGTAGGCAAAACAACATTTTCTAAGATGTTAGCTAATGAACTTAACTACCGTATTGTGCTGGAAGAGTTTGCTGACAATCCATTTTTGCCTAAGTTTTATGAGCAGCCTGAAAGGTATGCCTTTTCTTTGGAGCTGTTTTTTATGGCCGAGCGTTACCGTCAGTTAGGAGATTTACGTGATCAAGACTTATTTTCACATGGTGTTGTTTCAGACTACTTTTTCGTAAAATCTAAGTTGTTTGCTGAAAACAACCTTAGTGATGATGAACTTTTGTTGTTTAATCGATTATCCGACATTGCTCTTAAAAACTTACCTAAGCCAGATTTAATCATCTATTTACATTCTGATGTAAGCCGACTTCAACAAAATATTCAGAAAAGAGGCAGAAGTTATGAGCAAAATATTTCTGATGAATATCTTTTAGATATTCAAAATAAGTATTTTGACTTCTTTAAAAAACATTCAGACTTTCCTATTCTTGTTGTTGACGTTAGTGAGGTCGATTTTGTTAATCAGCCCCATGTATTTCAGCAGTTATTGAATTTAACTTCTGACACCTATTCAAAAGGGTTTCATCGAATTTCCTTGACATAAAAAAACCCGACATTTTAAATGTCAGGTTTTTTATTTCTAATTTCAGTTTTCTTAGTTTATCAACGCTTGAAATCCGACATTATCTTTCAGTTTTTTGAACTCAAAATCCTTTTTAGCTTCATTCTTGTAATTAGCGTCTATTTCAATTGCTTTAGATAAGAATTCAATGCATTTATCTGTGTTACCTGTTCTTGCGTTTACTATTGCATTGAGGTAATTTCCTGCGGCTGAATTATCTGTTGTAACAACAGGATTGCCATTCATTATTTTAGCAAGGGTTGCATTGTAATCGTTACCTTTTAGCTTACTTGTAGCAGAGCTATAATCGCCTGTTTTAATAGCTAAGATACCTTTGTTTACATCAGATGCGTTAGAAGAGTTGTATAAGGACGCTGCCTTGTTATAATCACCTTCAATGGCTGCAATAATACCTTGATTCTCTTTTACTTCAGCAGCGTTGGCATTGTATTTAGATGCCTTGCCCAACATATCAATTGCTTTATTCATATTTTTTTCTTGTATATAAATTCCAGCCAAGTTGTTGTATGCTCTATAATCGTTAGCAAATGATTTGCTCGTTGCATTATAAATGGACTTTTTTATAGAGTTGTCCTCAATCAAAGAAGCGGCATAAAGCATTTCTTTGATATCAAGTTGAGCAGGGTCAGCAATAGCTAGAGAAGCAATTTCTTCATCCGTTTTTTTCGGTTCAAATACTCTTAATGTTATCGTTGCCTTTCTTAGTTTTGGTAATACATCATTTTCAATAGCGTCATATATTTCGGCCATATCTCTAATAGACTCTTCTCTTTTTTGAGGGTCTTTTTGATTTCTTACAATATTTAAGACTTTACTTTTGTCTTTCATATCAGAAGAGTTTACGAGCTTATTAAAACCTCTCCAATCTTCACCTTTAGAGCTCTGAATATACAAATCGTCATTTTTAGCCCCATCGACTTTTAATTGTTTCATTAACTTCTTAGCATAGGAGAATGTAGAGTTAGCCCTGTTGTCTGATACTTTATCGTTTACATCTAAAGTTCCTTCAGGTGAAGCGAAAGAAGATATCTCTATGTTTTTTGTTTCATAGCCTAGCTTAGCAAACTCTTTCAATTTTTTGATTTCGTCTGAACTTTTCTGAGAGTATCTAACATTAGATTGATTTACTGTAAAGTATATAACAGCTGTTTCTTCTAAAACAGTAACTTTTTCATAGGTGTGATCCGAAACAGCAGGCACTTCGCTATTCATTACTCGTGTAGCAGTAGCCATAACTCCTTCAGCAACTTTTACTGCGCCGAGGCTTTTACTGTTATCGTTCATTGTAGCAATAGCTGTAGCGAATAGATCGTAGTCAGCCATTTCTTCAGAGTACTTTATTGTACCTTTATAGGTGAACTGTCCGCCTGTTATAAAGCCGATAGTTTTACCATTACTAGAGATTTTTTCGCCTTGTAGTTTTACAGGATCAAAAAATACTTTGTTTTCGCTATCGGCAGATGGAGCTAGCATAGCTCTGAAATCAGCTTCTGCACTTTTTTGGAAGTATTTTTCAGGAATTTTCACCTCAAGTTCAATATCTATATTTCCACCATGAACCTCCACTTGGGTAGGAGTAACAGTGAAATTGAGTGTATTAAATTTTGAAACCATTGAATCTAGTCCGCATGAACTAATTAATAGGATAAGTGAAAAAATTATAGGTAAACTGAAAAAGTGTCTATTTTTCATTTTGAATGTGATTAAAGATTAAATAGTATGTGCAAATATATATTTATTAGGTCAATATATAAATCTGTAATTTTTTATTTTGAATATCAAATTGTTAACAATGCCTTAATTTTTATTTATCAGGAAAAAAAGAAGAGCTTTTAGTGCTAACTCTGTTGTTTTTCTAGTGAAAAAAAAGATCGATAATAAGTATTTACTAGATAGGAAGTCTAAGAAGCCTTGCTTTATGGGTATTTTTAATTAAAGGTTTTCAAAGATGCGAATTTACGAGGCGACTCGAGCAAATTAAAAACCGAATAAACTTAAAAGAGAGCTGGGCTTATAAAAGCTTATATTTTGCGGCTTAAATCCCATAGAACAATACCAACACTGACGGATACATTAAAAGAGTGTTTCGTGCCGTGTTGTGGAATTTCAATAACAGAATCGCTCATCTGAACGATCTCGTCATTTACACCATTAACTTCATTCCCAAAAACTAGAGCTATTTTTTGGTTTTTATCTAATGAAAAATCATTTAAGTGAGTAGAGTTGTCAGCTTGTTCTACACTAGCAATTTTATAGCCTGCATCTTTTAAAGTTTTAATGGAGTCTATACTGTTTTCAGTGTATATCCATTCAACAGATTCGGTAGCCCCTAATGCTGTTTTGCGGATTTCATTTTTTGGTGGAATTGGACAAATTCCACAGAGTATAATCTTTTCAATAAGGAAGGCGTCGGAAGTTCTAAAAACAGAGCCTACATTATGTGCACTTCTAACATTATCGAGAACAATAACGATAGGTACTTTTTTTTTGCTTTTAAATTCTTCTAAATTGAGTCTTTTTAGCTCCTTATTTTTTAACTTACGCATCTTTTAATAATGAAAGCACAAAATTATATAAAATAGACTCTTGGCGGCTAAAAAAAATACAACGGAAGCTAAAGTGACTCCTTTAATGAAACAATACAATAGTATTAAGGCGAAATATCCTAATGCAATGTTGTTATTTAGAGTAGGGGATTTTTATGAAACTTTTGGTGAAGATGCCATTCTTTCCTCTAAAATACTTGGCATTACATTAACCAAACGCTCTAATGGCTCTTCTAACGATGCTTTAGCAGGGTTTCCACATCATGCCTTAGATACGTATTTGCCTAAATTAGTTCGGTCAGGTCAGCGTGTAGCGATTTGTGATCAATTAGAAGACCCAAAAGCTACTAAGAAAATTGTTAAAAGAGGAGTTACGGAATTAGTAACGCCAGGCGTTTCTTATAATGATAAAGTCCTTGATCATAAGGTCAATAATTTTTTAGCATCTATTCATTTTGGTTCAAAAGAAATAGGACTTTCTTTTTTGGATATTTCAACGGGTGAGTTTTTACTTGCTCAAGGTAAGGACGAGTATATAGCTAAGTTACTCCAGAGTTTCAATCCATCTGAAGTTGTTTTTCAAAAACAACACCACAAAAAGTTTATTGATTTATTTGGCGATAAATATTATATCAGCTCATTAGAGGATTGGGTGTTTACAAAAGAATTTTCGCAAGAGAAATTGTTATCGCACTTTGGTACGATTTCTTTGAAAGGTTTTGGTGTAGAAGAACTCAACGATGGAACGGTAGCTGCCGGTGCTGCGCTTCATTACTTAACAGAAACACAGCATCATCACATTAAGCATATTGCTAATCTTCAGCGTATAGAAGAGGCAAAGCATGTTTGGATGGACCGTTTCACGATTCGTAACTTGGAATTGTTTCATTCACATAACGACGGTGCTACGACTTTAGTAGATATCCTTGACCATAGCATTACGCCTATGGGTTCACGTTTATTAAAGCGTTGGGTGGCCTTTCCATTGAAAGAAAAACAACTTATCGAAGATCGCTTATCTGCGGTCGAATATCTGATGGAAGAAAGTGATGATAAGCCTGAAACTATAAATCATATTAAAGAAATAGGAGATCTAGAGCGACTCATTTCTAAAGTTGCTACTGCTCGAATTAATCCACGAGAAGTCGTTCAGCTAAAACGTGCTTTAATTGCTGTCGAGCCTGTGAAACAATTTTGCCAACAGTCTAATAATAAGGCTTTGATACAATTGTCAGAACACATTAATCTTTGTGAGTTCATCAGAAATAGAATTGACAAAGAAATAGATGATAACGCACCTGTTGCTATCAATAAAGGGCAAGTGATTGCCAGTGGTGTCAATGTTAGTCTTGATGAGTTAAGGGCTATTGCCAAAGATAGTCACATTCTTCTTCAGCAAATTTTGGAAAGAGAAACTGAACGTACTGGAATTCCTTCTTTAAAGATTGCTTTTAACAATGTTTTTGGTTATTACCTTGAGGTGCGTAACACACACAAAGACAAGGTGCCAGAAGATTGGATAAGAAAACAAACTTTGGTTAACGCTGAACGTTATATAACGGAAGAACTTAAAGAATTAGAAACTAAAATATTAGGAGCTGAAGAAAAGATTTTGGCTTTAGAAAGTCAATTATTTAATGATTTAGTCTTAAGTCTAATAGATTTTATTCCTGAGGTGCAAATTAACGCTCAGCGTATTGCTCAGTTGGATGTTTTGATGTCATTTGCCTCTCTTTCTCAAAGACACCAATATGCTAGACCCGCTATTTCGGATGATTATACTTTGAAAATAAGCAAAGGAAGACACCCTGTTATCGAACAACAATTAGCTGTTGGAGAAGAATATATCGCCAACGACATTTATTTGGATAGAGAAAAGCAGCAAATTATTATGATTACGGGTCCTAATATGTCTGGTAAGTCAGCCATTTTAAGACAAACTGCACTAATTGTTTTATTAGCTCAAATAGGTTGTTTTGTTCCTGCCGAAACGGCTGAAATAGGCTTAGTAGATAAAATTTTCACAAGAGTAGGGGCGTCTGATAACATTTCTCAAGGGGAATCTACTTTCATGGTAGAAATGAATGAAACGGCGAGTATCCTAAATAATGTGTCAGAGAGAAGTTTAATTCTGCTGGATGAAATAGGACGAGGAACGAGTACTTACGATGGTATTTCTATAGCATGGGCAATAGCCGAATTTTTGCATCAACACCCTACGCAGGCCAAGACATTGTTTGCTACACATTATCATGAGCTTAATGAAATGACTAATTCATTTGAAAGGATAAGAAACTTTAATGTTTCGGTAAAAGAGATTGGTCAGCAGATTTTATTTTTAAGAAAGCTTGTAGAAGGTGGTAGTGCTCATAGTTTTGGTATTCATGTAGCTAAAATGGCAGGTATGCCAAAATCTGTTGTGGAAAGGGCTAAAGTGATAATGAAGCGTTTAGAAAAAGCTCATTCTTCGAAAGAAGAAGTTTCTAATCAAGAAAAGCTATCGCAAGATGATGATATGCAGCTCAGTTTTTTCCAACTAGATGATCCAATATTGGAAAGTATCAGAGATGAAATTCAAGATTTGGATATCAATTCATTGACGCCAGTTGAAGCTTTGATGAAATTGAATGAGATAAAAAAGATGACAGGAAAATAAAAAAACAAAAGAGGGTTTGTGTAATCTGAAAAATGTATT
>TARA_Y100000385_G_scaffold104667_1_pt1 | contig 19673 bp, 17 predicted proteins | sample TARA_Y100000385 | Tara Oceans TARA_Y100000385 (sample SAMEA2620980) | marine metagenome | biome: marine biome (ENVO:00000447); feature: surface water layer (ENVO:00002042); material: "saline water (ENVO:00002010), including plankton (ENVO:xxxxxxxx)" | depth 5 m
GGAGATGATTTTTGTAAACCTATCTTTTGTTGCTGTATGTTTATAGTCTTCTTCTCCTTTTTTTAAATTATTAATGAATTTACTTGTATCATTGCTTATTTTAAATTCAGATAAAACGTTTATTAGATAATATTTTGGCAGATAATTTGTTTCTTCTGTGTTTTGAAGTTGATTTAATTTTTCAAGTGATTTCAAGTAAGATAGGTTGAAACTGTCTTTTTCATAAAGTGAAAAAATGTATTTGTAATCATCTTCTTTTTGTTTATTTTTAGTTAAAACTGAGTTTATATAATTGGAGTCTAACAAAAATTTAGCATAATTACTCTCTGGAAATTTATTTATTAATGTTTGTTTTGTTTTTGCCGCTTTTTTAAAGCTTCTGTTTTCTGTATATAAATTATAAATTAAATAGTAGGAAAGTGGCGTTAGATCTTTGTGATTTGGGAACCTCTTCACTAGTCCATTTAACATGTTTTCTGACTTTCTTAATTCTTCCAAATCATCCATATATATAACAGACGCTTCATAATACGATATAATTATCTTGTTATTAGACTCTGCAATTTTTTCTTTTGTTAAGGGGATTTGATCAAGATAGTATTTTTCTGATTTTAAATTTTCGGTCCCGTTTTTTTCGGGTGACCTTGAGGAGGTTGAATCTCCCTCATCTGTATTTGTTGATTTTTTGTTTGTTCTTCTCCAATTATCTTCCCGTTTTCTTTTCCCCCATTTTTTTCTAAACTCCGACATACCAAAACTAAGTGTTGCTGGGTTGTAAAAATACCACTTCCCTCCTGAGGTTGCGTTTCCAAAATTTTCATTCCTGCTATCCCTTTCTATTATTCCTCTGGTTCCTCTGTTTTGTTGAGATTTAAGTTCTTCTTGTTCTTTTTTAATCACCTCAGCAATTACAGATTGAATTATGTTCTGTCTTTCTTTTTCTGACATAGAAGCTAGGTTTTGTAAACTGTCTTCTAATGAAATTGTATTTAGGTGATAAACTAGTTTCCCTAGGATTTCTTGTGTGTTTTTTGTTTTATCATATAGTTGATGTGCTTCTGGCATAAATGTATAAGCGCTGTCATAAAACATTTTTGATGTGGGATATTCTGATTGTTTATAGTAAATCTTTCCTATTTGTAAAAAAGCTAGTGATTTTTGAATGTCGTTTTCTACACTGTATTTTGCAGAAAGAGTATAGTTTTCAATTGCGATTGTAGTATCTTTTTCAATAATATTCATTTCTCCTAAGGTATAATAAATTTGATCAAGGTAATCTTTGTTTTTTTCGTCCTTAATCATTTTTAGAAGTTCCTCTTTCATTTTATTAAGGTCTTTTTTGGTTTTTAGTGTTTTTGCGAGATTCATTTTTGCATTAAAAACCATATCGTATTCTGGGTTTGCGTCCAATACTAGCTCAAAATACTTTTTCGATTTTTTAGAGTTTCCTGCTTCTTGATAAATCTGAGCAATAATATAATAATATCTGGCTTTTTGTCTTTTTCTTTTTATTAGATTACATGCAGATTTTAATTCATCAGAAGCGTCTGAAAGTATTTCTTGTTTTATATATAAATCCGCAAATATAAGGTGAAGTTCTTTGTCTAGTTTCTTGGGGAATTTCTTTTTTGATTGAAGTTCATCTAAAATGTTTTCTGCGAAATTATAATCTTTTAAAGCTATATAACATTTGGCCGCCCATAATTGTGATTCAAAAGCAATTTCTGTTTTTTTATATTTGTTTTTTATAAAATCAAAGGTTTTTTTTGCTTCTACATATTCACCTTTAAAATAATATGCTTTTGCTATCAAAAAATAACTGTCGTCAATCCACTTACAGTATTCTTTATTTCTAATGTTTATTGAATGGTTTTGAATAACAACCGATCCTTTCTGTATGGACTTATCCATATAAGAATGATGGGTTTTAGAATTAATTATCTCAGAATTTTTAAAAACAGGTAAGATGTTTAAATAATCATCATTGTGGGATTCTTCAACTTTTTTTATTCCATTTTTTAAACTTTCATTCCCGTTAAAATATCCGTTGTATTTTGCGGTAATATCGTGATACTTTCTGCTAACGTATGATTTTTTATTAGTAGAACAAGAGCTAATTAAAAACACACTTATCAGAAGTAGAATTAATCTATTATTTCTAGTTTTTTCTTTCACTTTCGATAAACAAACTCTATTTGTTACAATTTATTTTACATAGATTAAAATAATACAGCAAATATGAGTATATTTTTATAATATTTGCAATGTTTTATGGTTAAGAATTCAAAATATTATTTTTTTAGAAGATTAACGAAAAAATACCGATTAGCAATACTAAATGACGGTACTTTTGAGGAGAGAATTGTTATAAAAACAACCCCCTTATTAGTTATTTCAATTATATTAGTTTTTGGTTTTTTAGCTGTTCTTTCTTCTTTTGGAATTGTAGCTAGTTTTAACAAGGGTGGTAATGCAACTAAGGAAAGACAAGATATTGTTGAAAATTATAGAACAATAGATTCGTTAAAACTTAGGATAGAAAGAACTGATTTATATTTAGAAAAGGTAAAAATAATATTAGGCGGAGGTGTTATTGGAGATTCCAGTATTGATGTTAAAAACGTAGATATTATAGAAGAAAATATTAATTTAGAAAAAACAAAAAATGATGATCTTTTCAGAATAAAAATGGAGAGAAAATCAAGTGGCGATTATATTTCAAATTCATACAATAATATAGTTTATTTTTTCACTCCTCTTTCGGGAACTTTTACTGAAAAATATGATGTCAATAAAAATCATTTTGGCATAGATATTGTTAGTGAAGAGGGGTCGATTATTAATTCTATTGCCGATGGAATTGTTGTAATAAATAATTGGACGAAAGAAACTGGTTTTGTTATTGGTGTTCAGCATTCTGATGGTTTTTTATCTTTCTATAAACATAATTCTAAAAATTTGAAAAATATTGGAGATTATGTGAAAAGTGGGGAGGGGATTGCTATAATAGGAAGTTCTGGAGAGTTAAGTTCTGGACCTCATTTACATTTTGAACTTTGGAAAAATGGAAAGAGTGTAAATCCTGAAAATTATATTGTATTTTAGTTATGGGTGTAAAATCTTTTTTAAGCTTGCCTTTTGCTAATTATATGGTTCTAAAGAATAAAAAATGGAAATATAATGCTGTTAACTCACAGAAAAAAGTTTTTGAAACCCTTATTAAATCAGCAAAAACAACTCAATTTGGTAAAGATCATAACTTTTCCAAAATCTACACTTACTCTGATTTTACAAAGAATGTTCCTATTAGAAATTATGAGGGTTTATCTTATTATATAGAAAAAATAAAAAATGGAGAGAAAGATGTTTTATGGCCAAAAACTCCAATATACCTCTGTAAAACATCAGGAACAACTTCAGGTACAAAATATATCCCAATTAGCAAAGAAAGTATGCCTAACCATATTACAGCCGCTAGGGATTCTATTTTAAATTATATTTCAAAAACAAAGAACACGTCAATTGTAAAAGGTAAAATGATTTTCCTGCAAGGCAGTCCTGAACTTACAAAAACTGGAGATATTTTAACTGGAAGGTTGTCTGGAATTGTGGCTCATCATGTTCCAAACTATCTTACTAAAAACAGACTCCCCACTTATGAAACAAACTGTATTGATGATTGGGAAAATAAGGTAGATTCTATTGTTGATGAAACTCTTTCTGAAAACATGACTTTAATATCTGGAATTCCTCCTTGGGTACAAATGTATTTTGAGAAATTAAAAGAAAAAACTGGAAAACAAATAAAAGATGTTTTCCCAAATTTTGATCTTTTTATTTATGGTGGAGTAAATTATCAGCCTTATAAGCGAGTTTTTGAAAAATTAATTGGCAGAAAAGTTGATGGAGTAGAATTGTACCCTGCTTCAGAAGGTTTTATTGCTTATCAGGACTCTCAAGAAAAAGAAGGAATGTTATTATGTGTAAATCATGGTGTTTTTTATGAGTTTATTCCTTCTTCTGAGTTTTTTGAAGAAAATCCAACAAGAATATCTTTAGAGAGTGTAGAAATGGAAGTGAACTACGTTTTAATCTTAAATACTAATGCTGGTTTGTGGGGTTATAACATTGGTGATACTATTAAATTTGTAAGTATAAATCCATACCGAATCGTTGTTACTGGTAGAATAAAACATTTTACCTCTGCTTTTGGAGAGCATGTAATTGCTGAAGAAGTAGAAAAAAGCTTACAACAAACAATCAAAAAAAATCCGTGTGTGGTGCATGAATTTCATGTTGCTCCTAAGGTAAATACGGAAAATGAATTACCTTATCATGAATGGTTTATAGAATTTGAAAATGAATCAGAAAACATGAATAGTTTCTCTAATGAGTTAGATTCAAGATTGCGGGGATTAAATTCTTATTACAAAGATTTAATTGCCGGAAACATTTTACAACCTCTAAAAATTACAAAATTAAAAAAGAATTCTTTCAGAGAATATATGAAATCTATTGGGAAGCTTGGTGGTCAAAATAAGGTTCCTAGACTTGCAAACGACCGAAAAATTGCGGACGAACTATCTAATTATAAAATTAATGAATAAGAAGAAAAAACATATTGCTATTTTAGGATCTACTGGATCTATCGGGACACAATCTTTAGAAGTTGTTGATGCTCATCCAGAGCGATTTGTTGTGGAGGTTTTAACCGCAAATAATAATTCAAAATTACTAATAGAGCAATCGAAAAAATACAAGCCAAATGTTGTTGTTGTTACAAATGAAAGCAAGTATAAGGAAGTAAATAATGCTTTATTTGATTTAGGTATAAAGGTGTTCTCTGGAGAAAATTCTTTGGAAGAAGTTGTTGAAAATGAAAACATTGATGTTGTATTAACCGCTTTAGTTGGTTATTCTGGATTAAAACCAACAATAAGAGCTATAAAGTCAGGTAAAAATATTGCTCTTGCAAATAAAGAAACTTTAGTTGTAGCTGGTGATTTAATTACAAAGTTGTGTAAACAGTATGGGGTGTCAATTTATCCTGTTGATTCCGAACATTCAGCTATTTTTCAATGTTTGGTTGGAGAACATTTTAATCCGATTGAAAAAATTTATTTAACCGCTTCTGGGGGTCCTTTCAGGAGAAAAAATAGAGAAGAGCTTTTGCATGTTACAAAAGAGCAAGCTTTAAAACATCCAAATTGGGAGATGGGGTCTAAAATTACAATTGACTCCGCTTCCATGATGAATAAAGGTTTAGAGGTGATTGAAGCTAAATGGCTTTTTGATTTGAAAAAAGAGCAAATTGAAATAGTTGTTCATCCTCAATCGGTCGTGCATTCCGCTGTACAGTTTACAGATGGGTCTGTAATAGCTCAATTGGGTATTCCTGATATGAAGTTGCCTATTCAGTACGCTTTAGGGTTTCCTGAAAGATTAGAAAATAATTTTAACCGATTTAGTTTTTTAGATTATCCTGAATTAACTTTTGAAAAAGCTAATTTTGATACTTTTAAAAACTTAAGCCTTGCGTATTCTGCAATGGAAAAAGGAGGAAATATCCCGTGTATATTAAACGCTGCTAATGAAGTTGTGGTAGATGCGTTTTTGAAAGATAAAATTAGTTTTTTATCTATGTCGGATGTAATTGAAAATTGCATGGAAAAGATTACTTTTGTAAAAAATCCGAAATTAGAGGATTATATTAACACTGACCAAGAAACACGAATTTTAGCAAACGAATTATTATAAATGGACATATTAATTAAATCTTCTCAACTAATTTTAAGCTTATCAATTTTAGTAGTACTTCACGAATTAGGACATTTTATACCTGCAAAATTTTTCAAAACAAGAGTAGAGAAATTTTATTTGTTTTTTGACCCTTGGTTTTCTTTAGTAAAGAAGAAGATTGGTGGTACAGAATATGGTATAGGATGGCTTCCTTTAGGTGGTTATGTTAAAATTTCTGGAATGATTGATGAGAGTATGGATAAAGAGCAGATGAAAAAAGATCCTGAACCTTGGGAGTTTAGAGCAAAACCCGCTTGGCAGCGGTTAATTATTATGCTTGGTGGTGTCACAGTAAACCTTTTGTTGGGGATTTTTATTTATGCAATGGTTTTATTTGTTTGGGGAGATACATACCTTCCAAATAAAAATGTTGAAGATGGTGTTATTTGTTCTGATTTTGCTTTAAGTCAAGGGTTTGAGAACGGGGATAAAATAATTTCTGTAGACGGAGAAGAAGTAAGTCGATTTTTAGAAATAAATGAAAATATACTTCTAAGGGATGAGTCGTTTGATGTTCTTGTCGAAAGAAATGAAAGTATTATAAGTGTTCCTATTGGAGAAAATTTTATAAAACATTGGAAAAACAATGGTAAAAAACTATTGTTTTCACCAAGAACAATTGTTAAAATAGGTGAGTTTACTCCTGGGTCTAATGCGAAAGAATCAGGATTTTTTAAGGGTGATGTTTTATTTTCTGTTGGAGGTGTTGAATCTAAATATTTTGATGAATTTACCAAAGAACTACAAAATCATAAATCTGAAACAGTAATGATTGGGATTTTAAGAGGGGGTAAAAAATTAGAGAAAGAAGTGTTGGTGAGCGCTGAAGGAAAAATTGGGTTTAGTCTGTCTAATTCTATTTTAAATTATTCCGTAGAAAAATATGGTTTATTCGGTTCTTTTCCGGCTGGTTATAATTTAGCTGTTAAAAAATTAGGAGGGTATATAGATCAGTTTGCTCTTATTTTTAATTCTGATAATGATTTAGCTGGGGAGTTGGGAGGTTTTGGAGCTATTGGCGGGCTGTTTCCCTCTTCGTGGGACTGGTATTCTTTTTGGTCTTTAACTGCTTTTCTTTCTTTAATGCTTGCTTTTATGAATTTACTTCCTATTCCCGCTTTGGATGGTGGTCATGTAATGTTTTTGTTGTATGAAATTATTGTTGGAAAACCAGCTCCTGAAAAATTTATGGAGAGATCTCAAATGGTGGGTATGATTTTACTTTTAGGTCTTTTGGTTTTTGCAAACGGTAATGATATTTATAAATTATTTCAATAGTGTTAGAAAACCTCGACACAAATATTTATCTACTTGTTTTTTCTTCAATAGTAATTATTTCTTATTTTTTTAACTCTTATTCTAAAAAATCAGGAATACCAGCGGTTTTAATGTTAATTGGTTTGGGAATTATTATTAATATCATAGTTGGTGGTTGGGATGAAAAATTTAACAGCCTTTTAAAACTGTTAGGAACAGTAGGGTTAATACTTATTGTGCTGGAAGCGGCTTTAGACTTAAAACTTCTAAAAGAAAAAATAGGGGTAATAATCAAATCATTATTAGTAAGTGTTGTTGGGTTGGGAGGAACCGCATATATCTCTGCGTTGTTTTTATCATTTGTTGTTTCTGATTTTAGTTTAACACAAGCTTTCTTACTTACGATTCCGTTATCTATATTAAGTTCTGCTATTATTTTACCCTCTATAAGCTCATTAAAAGAACATAAAAGGGAGTTTATGATATATGAAAGTACTTTTTCTGATATTGTAGGGATTATTTCTTTTTATGGAGTGTTGGGGTTTGTTGGTTCGAGTGATCCAGAAAATATACTGCCTGAAACTTTTAGAGATCTCTTTTTTACGGTTATTATTTCAATTATTATTTCTTATATACTTATTTATATATTTCAAAAACTAAAGGGGCACGCAAAATTATTTTTACTTATTTCTGTTTTATTGGTATTGTATTCTCTTGGAAAAATGATGCATTTGTCTTCGTTAATAATTATCTTAATCTTTGGTTTAGTCTTAAACAACTATAGATTGTTTTTTAAAGGTGTTTTAAGGGAGTTTGTTTTAGAAGATAGGGTTGAAAAAATATTAGATGATTTTCGATTAGTTACAGTAGAATCTGCTTTTGTTGTAAGAACCTTCTTCTTTATTTTATTTGGTTGGTCTATTGTTTTTTCAGATTTATTAAGCTTTAAAGTAGTTGGTATTGGCATAGTTTTATTAATTATAATTTACCTTGTTAGATCGTTAGTTTTATTTGTTTTTAATGGAACTTATAAATTAGAGAAAATTACCCCTGAGTTGTTTTTAGCTCCAAGAGGTTTAATTACTATTCTTTTGTTTTACAGCATCCCAGTTGAACACATTCCAGATATTGGGCTTTTTAGAGGTATTCTTCTTTTTGTGATTCTCTTCTCTTGTTTGATTATGACCTGGTCTTTAATTAAAGAGAAGAAAAAAATAGAGACGAACGAAGTTGTTGGGGAAGAGGAAATTGATTCTGAAAATATGGGAGAGGAGTGTGTTGAAGAAAACTAGATATAAGTCTTTTTGTTTTTCATGTTGTTTTTCTCTACTTTTTTATAGTTTTGTTATTGTAGATATTTAAAAAATAAATTATTATGATTGATATAAAAAAAACACTTACTCTTCTAGGGTTAAAAGAAATGAATAACGGAACTTCAATTGGTTCTGAATCGTTTGGTGGAGGAAGGGTTATTAATTCTGTTTCTCCTGTAGATGGAGGTGTGATTGGAGGTGTTACAGAAACGACCTTAGAAGAGTATGAAAAAGTTATGCAATCTGCAACGTCCGCATTTAAAGAGTGGAGATTGAAACCTGCTCCATTGAGGGGGGAAATTGTTCGCCAGTATGGTGAAAAATTAAGAAAGTATAAGCAGTCTCTTGGTGAGCTTGTATCGTATGAAATGGGTAAGTCTTTGCAAGAGGGGTTGGGAGAGGTTCAGGAAATGATTGATATTTGTGATTTTGCTGTTGGTTTGTCACGTCAACTTCATGGGCTTACAATGCACTCAGAGCGCCCAGGACACAGGATGTATGAACAGTATCATCCGCTAGGTGTTGTTGGAATTATTTCCGCTTTTAATTTTCCTGTTGCTGTTTGGAATTGGAATACCGCTCTTGCTTGGATTTGTGGAGATACATGTGTTTGGAAGGCTTCAGAAAAATCTCCCTTGTGTTCTATTGCTTGCCAAAATATATGGAATGAAGTATCTAAAGAAAATAATTTGCCAGATGGAATTTCATGTATTGTAAATGGTGATTATAAAGTAGGAGAAATGATGACATCAGACGACAGATTGCCTTTAATTTCCGCGACAGGATCTACAAGAATGGGTAGAGTTGTTGGTAGTGAGGTGGCTAAAAGATTCGGTAAATCATTATTAGAGTTAGGGGGTAATAATGCTATAATTATTACTCCTGATGCTGATTTGGAAATAACAATTATTGGAGCGTTATTTGGAGCGGTTGGTACTTGTGGACAAAGATGTACCTCTACAAGAAGGTTGATTATTCATGAATCTATTTATGATGAGGTGAAAAATAAATTAGCGAAAGCGTATACACAGTTAAATATCGGTAATCCTTTGGATGAAAGTAATCATGTTGGGCCGCTTATCGATAAAGATGCGGTTAATATGTATTTAAGTGCTATTGAAAAAGCAAAAGAAGAGGGTGGAAATGTGTTAGTTGAGGGAGGTGTATTAAAAGGTGGGGGATATGAAAGTGGTTGTTATGTAAAACCGGTGATTATTGAAGCTGAAAATCATTTTGAAATAGTTCAGGATGAAACTTTTGCTCCTATATTATATATAATGAGATATTCAACTCTTAAAGAGGCTATTGATTTACAGAATGGAGTAAAACAAGGGTTGTCTTCTGCAATTATGACCAAAAATTTAAGGGAGTCTGAAAAGTTCTTGTCTGCTGTTGGTAGTGATTGTGGTATTGCAAATGTAAACATTGGCACAAGTGGGGCTGAAATTGGTGGTGCTTTTGGTGGTGAAAAAGAAACTGGAGGAGGAAGAGAAAGTGGTAGTGATGCGTGGAAAATTTACATGAGAAGACAGACTAATACTATTAATTATACATCAGAATTACCATTAGCTCAAGGTATTAAATTTGACCTTTAGTTTGTTGTTTGGGGTTTCTTTATTATGCTAAGCATAGTAATTAAATTTATTGTCTGTATTTTTGTAAAAAATTAAATTATGCAAAACAATAGGGGGTGGTTGTTTAAGTTTTTTAGAGATAGTAGTTTAAATTATTATAATTCAAAAATTAAAACTCCCGCTTATCTTGATTTAGATAAGTATTTTGCGGATTATACAGTTTTAGAAGAAAGTTGGAAGGAAATAAAACAAGAAATAGAGGGGGTTATAAGCTCTGGAAAAACTCTTCCTAAGTTTCATGAAGTTGATGATGGGCAAGAGTACATTTCTGATAATGATGGTCTTTCTTGGAGTTTGTTAAATTTATTGTTATATGAAATGTGGCATGAAAAAAACTGTGGCTTATGCCCAAAAACAACGTCTATATTAAAGGGGTTGGGCAGTGTTAAAAGCGCTTATTTTTCTATCCTTGCTCCAGGAAAACACATTCCTCCACACAAAGGTCCTTATAAGGGTATAATCCGATACCAACTTGCTTTGAGTGTTCCTAAAAATGGAGAGTGTAAAATTATTGTTGATGACAAAGATTGTTTTTGGGAAGAGGGAAAAAGCGTTTTGTTTGATGATACTTATACTCATGAGGTAATAAACAACACAAATGAAGTTAGAATTGCTTTACTTTTAGATATAAAAAGAGAAATTTCTGGTTTTTTAAAATATTACGATATGTTTGTTTTTAAATTAATTAAGTCTCTTGTTGTATTAAATAATACTTTTAGCAAATCTAAACTGAAGTAGTTTTAATGAAAAAGCTTTTCTTTTTTGGTTTTGTAAGGCCAAAATTTCACAACCCAATAATTGATGGGGTTCGTGCGTGGGGATTAATAATGGTTTTATTGGGACATTTACTACATTTCTATAATCCTTTTTTCACAGAAATTGATGAAACTCGTCAACTTTCTAAATTTTTTGATTTCTTTAGGGCCGACCTAGCTGTAGACGCTTTTTTTGTAATTAGTGGGTTTTTAATTGGGTCTATTTTATTTAAAGAGTATCAAAAAAACCTCTCTTTGTCTTTTAAACGTTTTTACCTCAGCCGTTTCTTTCGTTTAATGCCTGTGTATTTTGTTTGTGTTTTTTTAGGAATAATATTTTACTTTCTTATAAAAAACAGCAATAGAGATATGGCTCCTCAAATTGATTTGATGTTAGGGAATTTTTGGACGAATCTTTTATATGTGAATAATTTTATTCCTGTACAAGAGCAGTTTATGGGGTGGTGTTGGTCTCTTGCTATTGAAGAGCAGTTTTATCTACTTGTTCCTTTATTTATTGTTGGTTTGTTTAAATGGATTAAACAAAAGGTTTGGTTTTTTATTATTTTATTCTTCCTTTCTTTTGCTGTTCGATTTTATGTTGTATATCATTATAATTTGGTTGGAGAGGGGTTTTGGGGAGAAGATATTACTTCTGATAGTTGGAGGAACACTTTTAATTTGTTGTATGATAATCTGTACACTCGGTATGGCGGATTGTTAGTTGGTATATTAGGGTCTTATTTTTATATGTATTATTTAGATCGTCTGAAAAAGTTTTTTGAGGACGTTTCTTTTTCTAGAGTTTTGTATTTTTTAAGTGTTTTTGTTTTGTTAATTATCTTTTTTAAGGTAGATTTTATTTATTTTTCTGAGTTAACAAAAACAGGGGTTACTATTACCGCAACTGATTTGTCTTTTTATGAAAAAATTTATTTTTCTATTATTGTTGCGTGTTCAAGAAACTTATTCGCTTTATCTGTTATGTATATAATTTTTTATGTTATGTTTTCTATAAAAGGACGGGGGTCTTTATTGGCTAAAGCTTTGTCTTCCCATTTTCTTTTTCCCCTTGCTCAACTGTCTTATTCTGCCTATCTGACACATCCTTTTATAATAATTCCTGTTTCTCGGCATTTAACCCCTTATTTTTTTGCTTATCTTGACAACGTCTATTATGTTTTTATTTTAAATAGTGTGATTGCTCTTGTTTTAATATACCTCCTTTCTTTGGCGTTGCATGTGTTTATTGAAAAGCCTTTTATGGAAATGAGAAAATCTTCTTTTTTCAAAAAAATTACGGAATAGGCTTTAGTCTGTTTTGTTCAATTGGATTCTTTCATCTCTGTTTGCAAGCTCCCAAGCGGTTAAAAAAACAAGTCTTGTGATGGTTTGTATTTTATTAAAATCAATTTTTTCTACAGTATCTGTTACCTTGTGGTAATCTTCATGGACCCCATTAAAATAAAAAATTACTGGAATATTGTTTTTCGCAAAATTATAATGATCTGATCTGTAGTAGTATCTGTTTGGGTCGTCCTCTGCATTAAAGGTGTAGTCTAATTCTAGTCCAATATACTGATCGTTTGTCTGTTCGCTAATGTCGTGTAGTTCCTGACTTAGCATGTCTGCTCCTATTAAGTATACATAATCTCCGTTTTCATGCCAGTCGTCCACCCTTCCAATCATGTCAATATTTAGATTTGCCACTGTGTTTTCTAAAGGGTAGATCGGGTGGTCGGTATAATACTTGCTTCCTAAAAGCCCTTTTTCTTCTCCTGAAACTGGCATGATAAGTACAGATCTTCTTGGTCCGTTTCCTTCTTTTTTAGCTAACATGAAGGCTTCTGCTATTTCTAAAGTTGCCACCGTTCCTGATCCGTCGTCATCTGCTCCGTTAAATATTTTATCTTCATGCTTTCCTAAATGATCGTAGTGCGCTGTTATGATGATTAGTTCTTCTTTTAGGTCTGTTCCTTCTATAAAACCAAGAACGTTTTCGCCTTTTATATATTTGTTTTTTCCCAACATTTTCTTTAAAAAATCTGTGTCGCAATCGTCACACTTGCACATGTGCCTTCCGTTTTTTACTTTGAATTTTTGATAGTAGGATTTCTTTTTATATGGAGGGATTCCTATGTTTTTAAAATGGTTCATGATGTAGTCGGCTGCCATTTTTTGTCCTTTTTTTCCTGTTTCTCTTCCTTCCATAGAGTCGGAAGATAATATGATAAGGTGTTTTTCTAAGTCTTCTACTTTAATTGTTTCCGCATATTTTAAGTTGTTTTGTCCAAACAAAACCATTGGGAAAAACAAGGTAATTATTGTTGCTTTTTTCATTTTTTTATTTAATTTTTACAAGATAAAATTTTCTTCCCTCTAAATTTTCTACTATTATTTCTTTTTTGTTGTTTTTTGATCCGACTCTAATTTTGTTTACGTTTTCCTTTCTAATTGTTGTTTGGTGTGTGTCTCCGCTTATCGGATGTTTGTATATAAGGGTAGCCTCTCCTTTTTTATCTATATAAGCTTTGGTTATGGATATGTCCCACCGCATCCAAAGTTTTTCTGATTGTAGTTTGTATCTCTTTTCCTTAGGAGGGGTTCCTATAATTAGACTATTGTTTTCCTCTTTTATTTTAAATTGATTTTGTTGTGTTGTTACAACCCTCTGTGTTTCTGTAAAACTCGTGTTTTCTTGGGCAAATAATGAGGATGGAAGAAAAAGAATCAAAAAAAGGTGTTTCTTCATTTTTTTATTAAATAATTGTTTTATGGTTTCTATTCCTCCGTTGTAAAAATAAGGTTGGGGTGCCGCTCTTTTGTGCTTATTCTTTAGATTTTTTATTTAAGGTTTTTAGTTCTTCATATATGTCAAACAAAACTGATACCACTTCTAAACATATCCTTGTTGTTACAATCATAAAAACTCCTGAAACTAATAATAAAAATATTTCCCATGTGGACATATTCCATCTATTTGTTCCATAAACATAGAAACAAAAAAAAGAGGTTCCAACAATACACAGTGTCCATACTACTGGTATTATCTTTGTAGACCAATATACATCAAATATTTTTTTATTTTTTATTTTTTTACTTATTTTAATTTTATTTACTTTTTTTTATTTTATCTACTCTCCTTTTGTGTCTTCCTCCTTCAAATTCCGTTGACAAAAAAGTGTCAACAATTTTTTCTACTTCTTCCCATTCTAAATGACGGGCCGCCATAGTAAGTACATTTGCGTTGTTATGTAGTCTTGCTTGCTCTGCAATATGAGGGTTCCAACAAAGTGCGGCTCTAATTCCTTGGTGTTTATTAGCAGACATATTTATTCCATTACCCGTTCCACAAAACTGAATGCCCAATTTATTTTCACCTTTTTCAATACTTTCGGCTAATTTATGTGCAAAGTCTGGATAATCTACACTGTCTAAAGAATAACATCCAAAATCGACAACCTTAATGTTTTTACTAGATAGGTATTCTTTTAGTTTCTCTTTGTATTCAAATCCCGCATGGTCGCAGGCTAGTCCTATTTTCATTTTTTTCTTTTTGTTTTACTGTTAATATATATTCTTCTTCTACTTTACAAAAATCCTCTTTTATTAATAAAAAAACTCTTTTCTTGTTTATAACTTTCTAACTAAAATCAATAACTCTTTTGTTGTTTCTAAAATAAATTTTCAAGCAAAACAGACTTCTCTTTTGTCAATAATTTTTATTGTTTTTTCTTATTTGTTTTTCAACTTACCTACTAACATTTTTCAACTCTAAAAATAAAAAAAAATATTAACTTTTTTATGTTTGTTTCAATATTAACATTTTTATTTTTTGTGTTAGTAAAACTATAAGTTGTTATAATTCAACATATAAAAATTAACTTTCTTTTTTAAAACAGTTGATATTTATTAATAATATACAAATCCTAACTTTCCTTAATTTTATTATCAACCGTACTAACAGTCCTTATTATTATTATTTTCTTTCTTTAATTTTATATAAAACAAAATAATAATATATATGATGTTAATAATTATTATACCAAAATAAAGTCAATTTGTTTTCTTTCTAAATCTGTGTTTTTAATTTTAATTTTAACGGTATCTCCTAACTGATATTTGTTTTTAGAAGATCTTCCAATTATAGAATAAGTGTTTTTATCAAAAATATAAAAATCTCCCTTGATAGAAGAAATTCTTACTAAACCTTCACATTTATTTTTTTCTAACTCTACATAAATACCCCACTCTGTAACTCCAGAAATAACTCCTTTAAAAATACCTCCAACTTTATCTTGTAAAAATTTAGTTTGCATATATTTAATAGAATCTCTTTCTGCCATTGCAGCATCTTTTTCCTTTTCAGAGGTATATTTACAGATGTCTTCTATTTTGTTTTTTTCTACAGATTTTTCTCCACTTAAATATTTTTCTAAAAGTCGGTGTACTATAAGATCCGGATATCTTCTTATTGGCGAAGTGAAATGGGAATAGTACTTAAAATTAAGACCATAATGACCAATATTATTTGTAGTGTAAATTGCTTTACTCATACTTCTGATAGTTAAAGTTTCTATCATATTACTTTCCGATTTTCCCTTTACGTTTTTTAATAATGTATTTAAAGATGTTGAAAGATTTTTTGGAGATGTTTGGTTTATAGAATATCCAAATTTTTTAATAATATTATTTAAGGAATTTATTTTATCTTCATCAGGTTTATCGTGAACCCTATAAACAAATATTTTTTCTTTTTCTCCTTTTTTTACAAAACCAATTTTTTTAGCAACAATTTTATTTGCCATCAACATAAATTCTTCAATCAAATGATTAGTATCAATACTTTCTTTAAAAAATACATCTGTCGGATTATTATCTTTATCTAGAATAAATTTAACCTCCTGTCTATCAAAATTTATAGAACCAGAAGAAAATCTTTTCTTTCTTAAAATTTTAGAAAGTCTATCTAACACTAAAAGTTCATTTGAAAACAATCCTTTTTTATTATTAATAATATCTTGAGCCTCTTGATAGGTAAATCTCTTATCAGAATGGATTACTGTCTTTTTTATTTGATGAGAAACTATTTCTGAATTTTCGTTTATTTCTAAAATAACAGAATAACAAAACCTATCTACATCTGCTTTTAAAGAACAAACGTCATTTGACAAAACTTCAGGAAGCATAGGAACAACTCTATCTACCAAATAAACAGAAGTAGACCTATCAGCAGCTTCTCTATCAATAATATCATTTTCCTTTACATAGTAACTTACATCTGCAATATGTATTCCAATCTCCCAATTTCCGTTTGACATTTTCTTTACAGAAAGAGCATCATCATAATCTTTAGCATCTACCGGATCAATTGTAAAAGTGGTAGTTTTTCTGAAATCCAGACGTTTTTTTATTTCAGAATTAGGTAATACCAAAGGTATTTTTTCCGCTACCATTTCCACATGTTTCGGAAACACAGGGTCTAAATTATATTGATATAATATAGAATGAATTTCAGTATTATGTTCTTTTGGATTTCCAATTACTTTTACAATTTTACCAACAGGATTTTTTTTAGAAGCATCCCAACTAACCACTTTTACTAAAACTTTTTTACCAACAACCGATGGGTTTATTTGTGGTTTTGGTATAAAAACATCAAACGGAATATTTGAGTCGGGAATCAAAAAACCGAAACCACTTGTCTCCTGTATCAAACCAACAAAAGAGTTTTTTTTTCTTTCTAAAACTTTTATAATTTCTCCTTGTAATTTACCTTTCTTTTTATTAAAAATTAAAACTTCAACCGTATCATATTTTAAAGAAAACAGAGAAAATTCTTTTGGAACAAAAACTTCCTCAGACACACCTTCTACGTCCAAATATACTCCAGAACCTACAGAAGTATTAACCACACCAACTACTTTTTTAGAGGTTTGTAATAATTTAAAACCCCCTCTTTTTTCTTCTTTTAAAACCCCAGAATCCGAAAGAGAAATTAACAAATCACTTAAAAGAATTTTTACTCCCAATTCTTTTATTTTCAATATTTTAGAAATCTGTTTGTAGTTGAGTTGTTTAGAGGGGTTTTCTTTAAAAACAGAAACAACCAAACTCTCTAATTTTTTTTTGTTAAAATTATTTTTTTTCTTTTTTTTCTTTCCCTTCTTCATTATTTTAAATAATATTGCTAAAGTAAATTTCTTTTAAGTTCAAAATGTATAAAAAAACTATTTTCATTTTATTGTTATTCACAATTTTAATCACTTCCTGTAGAGGTAAAAAAGAAGTTTCTTGTCCTTCTTTTGACCCAGTAGTAAAAGAGAATAAAAAAGAAAAAAAAGGATCAAAATATGAAGTTGTTATTCTAAAAGACGGAGAACAAATAAGTGGGAAAAAAAAGAGAAGAAAATCAAAAAACAGGTTATTTAAGAAAAAGAGGTACTAAAAAACCGGTTTTTATACCGGCTTTTTGCTCCCCCTCTAGGACTCGAACCTAGGACCCTCTGATTAACAGTCAGATGCTCTAACCAGCTGAGCTAAGGAGGAATTTGTATAAAATTAGATCGCAATATTACTACTATTCAGATAATTAAACAATATATTTGTAAAAATTTTTTTATGAGCATTTTAATAGTAGGAACAGTCGCGTTTGACGCAATAGAAACCCCTTTTGGAAAGACAGATAAGATAGTTGGAGGAGCAGCAACTTATATCGGACTATCTTCTTCATTTTTTACAAAAAAACTCAATCTAGTTTCTGTTGTTGGAGAAGATTTTCCTAAATCTGCGATAAAAATGTTAGAAGACCACAATGTTTGCACAAAAGGTCTTCAAATAAAAGAAGGAGAAAAAACATTTTTTTGGTCAGGAAAATATCATAACGACATGAATTCCAGAGACACAATCGAGACACAACTAAATGTATTAGAAACCTTTAACCCAATTGTTCCAGAAGAATATAAAGAAAGCGAATTTCTAATGTTAGGAAATTTAATGCCTTCAGTACAAAAAAAGGTGTTAGACCAAATGACAAAAAGACCAAAATTAGTTGTTTTGGACACAATGAATTTCTGGATGGACCATTTTTTAAGTGATTTGTTAGGGTCTTTAAAAGATGTAGACGTGTTAACAATAAACGATGAAGAAGCAAGACAACTCTCAGGAGAGTACTCTTTAGTAAAAGCTTCTAAAAAGATATTGTCCATGGGTCCAAAATACTTGATAATAAAAAAAGGAGAACACGGAGCTTTATTGTTTAATAAAGAAGAAGTGTTTTTTGCTCCAGCTCTTCCACTAGAGGAGGTGTTTGACCCAACGGGAGCGGGAGACTCTTTCGCTGGAGGTTTTATAGGACATTTAGAAAAAACGAACGACATTTCTTTTGAGAACATGAAAAGAGCGGTTGTTTACGGATCAGCGATAGCTTCTTTTAGTGTTGAAAAGTTTGGAACACAAAAACTAGAAGAAATTACAGAGAATGATTTAAAAGAAAGAGTTCAGAAATTTGTAACCCTAGTTCAATTTGATGTTTAGTTAAAATAATTTAAAAAAGCTCGTTGTTATTAGCAATGTTATTTTCATACCAAATATCCTTATTAAGTTTTTTTGATTCAGCAGCCGCAACCGCTAACTGATCACACCTTTCGTTTTCTTTTATATTTGAATGTCCCTTAACCCAAACAAAATGAACCTGATGTTTGCGGTATATTTTTAAAAAACGAATCCATAAATCAGGATTTTTCTTTTTGCCAAAATTTTTCTTTTCCCAAGAAAACAACCATTTTTTTTCTACAGCGTCTACCACATATTTTGAGTCAGAATATATAGTGACAAAAGTTTTTTCTTTTTTCAAATGTTCTAAACCAACAATTACACTCAAAAGTTCCATCCTGTTGTTTGTGGTAAGGACAAACCCTGCAGAAAGTTCTTTTCTATGAGGTCCTGAAATCATAACTATCCCATAACCACCGTTACCAGGATTGCCTTTTGCCGACCCATCGGTATAAATTAGAACACTCATACCGACAAAGAATTTATAACCCTCTCAATAACAGCAGGGAAAAACCGCATTTCTAAAACCCTTATTTTTTCTAACAAACTTTCAACACTTTCATTTTTTACTAGAGAAAAACTTTCTTGAAAAATAATATTACCTTCATCATAGTTGTTGTTTACATAATGAATGGTAATTCCAGATTGAACTTCTTTAGCGTCAACAACAGACCTACATACGTTTTTCCCATACATTCCTCTCCCACCAAACTTAGGAAGTAAAGAAGGGTGTATGTTTATTATTTTATTAGGAAATAAAGAAATAATATTTTCAGGAACCTTTAATAAAAACCCAGACAAAACAATTAAATCTACCGAATACTCTAAAAGTTTTTTCTGAACAACACTAGAGTTGTTTAACTCATCTTTAGTAAAATAAAAAACAGGGATATTAAATTTTTTGACTCTTTCCACAACAAAAGCGGTCTTTTTATTTGTCGCAAGCAAAACAACATCAACATTCTTGTTGTTTATAAAATAATTACAAATATTTTCCGCATTCGTACCATTTCCTGAAGCAAAAACCGCAATTTTTTTCATCACACAAAAATACGGATTTATAATAATAAACAAACAAATGTTAAAATAGAAAATTATAAAACTTGTGAGTTATGTAATTAATTTAGTTATTTGCATATTATTAATTAAAAAAGATTAAAATGTCAGACGTAACTACAAAAGTAAAGGCAATTATTGTTGACAAATTAGGTGTTGACGAATCAGAAGTAACAACAACAGCAAGCTTCACAGATGATTTAGGCGCAGACTCATTAGACACAGTAGAACTTATTATGGAGTTCGAAAAAGAATTTGACATTCAGATTCCAGACGATAAAGCAGAAAAAATAACAACAGTAGGC
>TARA_Y100000385_G_scaffold107702_1_pt1 | contig 19625 bp, 12 predicted proteins | sample TARA_Y100000385 | Tara Oceans TARA_Y100000385 (sample SAMEA2620980) | marine metagenome | biome: marine biome (ENVO:00000447); feature: surface water layer (ENVO:00002042); material: "saline water (ENVO:00002010), including plankton (ENVO:xxxxxxxx)" | depth 5 m
TTTTTTTTAAGAAATAGCAGATTACCCCAAATATATGATCATGATTTTCAGGGTTAGGTTGGCATGATTAACTTCGCTTTATGGCAAGAGTCTTAACGGGAATACAAACAACGGGTCGACAACATCTAGGTAATGTTCTAGGCGCAATTAAGCCGGCTATTGCTTTAGCTAATGAAAAAGACAATGACGCATTTCTTTTTATTGCTGATTTACACTCTTTGACCTCGATTAAAGAAAAAGAAGTTAGAAAGGAGAATTTAATGGTTACCGCGGCGGCCTGGCTGGCCTGTGGTCTCAACCCAGATAAAGTGGTGTTTTATGCTCAAAGTGATCTTCCTCAATGTACTGAATTGACCTGGTATTTGAATTGCTTCACGCCTTTTCCGATGCTTGCAAACGCGCATAGTTTTAAAGATAAATCAGATCGACTTTCTGATGTTAATGCTGGGTTATTTGATTACCCTGTGTTAATGGCTTCAGATATTTTGCTATACCAAGCGAACATGGTTCCGGTTGGAAAGGATCAACGTCAGCATTTGGAAATGACAAGAGACATAGCGAAAGCATTTAACCACCATGTAAAGGAAGATATTTTTGTCGTTCCAGAATCGATAATAAATGAAGCGGTTATGACAATACCTGGGACGGATGGTCAAAAAATGTCAAAGTCTTATGGAAATGTCATTGATATTTTTCTTCCTGAAAAGCAATTGAAGAAACAGATCATGTCAATTGTTACTGATTCTCTAGCTGTCGAAGAGGTAAAAGATCCGAACTCTTGCAATGTGATGAATATCTACAGGTTATTAGCATCTAACACTAGCATTAAAGAAATGGAAAATAATTACCGTTCTGGCGGATATGGGTATGGGCATGCAAAAATTGCATTATTTGAACTTCTTTTAGAAAAGTTTTCCTCGGAAAGAACCCGATTTGATAACCTCATGAAAAATCAAAATGAAATTAAGGTAGCTTTAAAATTTGGTGCCGAGAAAGCTCGATTAACAGCTGATGAGACCCTAAGAAAAGTTAAGAATAGTTTGGGTTACATTTGATTTATTTCCCGTCGATTCTCAATTTTTAAATCATTGGTTTTCCCATGACCAATAAAATTATCAGGATATCCCATTTGAGTTAATCTTATATCGAAATTATTTTCTGTAATAAATGCGGATAGCGCTTCCCCCATTCCACCAATTAACTGTGCATCTTCCCAGACAATCCAATGAGAAGAGTTTTTTGAGAATTTTTTGAGAGTATTATAATCAATCGGCTTGGCTTTTCTCACGTCAATAACTCCGTCAGATTTTCTAGAATGTTTCAACGCATCAGAAATACTTGTTCCAAGGCACCAATGAATTGTATTTTCCCCATCTCTAAAAATATCCATTTCCCCTTCACGCTTTATGGGTTCTGGTAGTTGGGGTTCGTCTCCTTTTGGGTACCTAATAATAGATGGAATGGCCTTCAGTAAAGCTTCTTCAATTGCGTTCTTTAACTCTAAATTATTTCTTGGGGCCCAAATTTCTGTATTTGGCACTACTCTAAATAATGCTAAGTCAAAAACTCCGTGGTGGGTTGCACCATCTTCTCCAACAATTCCAGATCGATCTAAACACATGATAACCGGTAAATTTTGAAGGGCGATATCATGAATCCATTGATCTACGGCTCTCTGGGAAAATGTTGAATATAAATTAACTATTGGCCTCATTCCCGCTGCCGCCAATCCGGCTGCTTGAGTTAAAGCGTGCTGTTCGGCGATTCCAACATCAAAAAAACGATCAGGGAATTTCTTTCGAAATAAATCTAGGCTACAACCTGGAGCCATTGCTGCAGTAAGTGCAACAAGTCGACCATCAGTCTTTGCTATTTCAATTAATTTTTTCGCAAAATGAATTTGAAAACTTTTTTTATTAGGGGGGCTTTCCTTCAATCCCAGGTCTTTGAGACTGGGACGTTTTGTAAGAATATGCAATACTCTCGGACCCGAGAGACTTAATGCATATTTTATTTCTTTGAATAATTTTATGGTGTTGTTGCCTTTTATGTTCCCACTGATAAAATTCCATCCCAAGGATTCACAAAACTCTTCATATCTCGAGGAATCATGAAGTGCCCCTGAATTTTCCTCTATCGCTAGCCCATTATCATTAATTATTAATAGGACATCATCACCTTTAGACCCAGCATCGTTTAATGCTTCATAAATCATACCTGCTGTAAAAGCCCCATCCCCAATGACAGCTACTCTTTTTCGAACTCTTTTATTAATTTTGTCTGCTCGAGCAAATCCAATTAAAGCAGATAATGTAGTGCTCGAATGCCCAACTCCAAAAGAATCAAATTTTGATTCTTTTCTGCTTGGGAAACCACTCGGACCATTTTTCATGCGGTTAAATTTGAAAGCACTTGCGCGGTCAGTAATGACTTTATGGATATATGCTTGGTGGCCAACATCCCAAAGTAAAATATCGTCAGGGGTATTTAAAAGATAATGAAGTGTCAAAGTTAATTCTGTCACACCCAAACTAGAAGCTAAGTGTCCCGCTTTTTCTTTTGTTGCATTTAAAACAAAAGACCTCAGGTCGGCGGATATTTTTTGAAGAGAGGCCGGACTCAGTTTTCGCAATTCATCAATGGAGGGGATTGCTTTCATAAATCAAATTTAACAACTCCTTATCCCTAAAATAAAAGCTAACAAAGGAATATTTAATTAAAGGACGGGTTTTACTTAAATTTTAAAGCTCTTTTAATTTATACATTCCCCGCCCAGTAACGTTTGGATTTTCCAACCTCACTTAGATAAAGCATTACCGGCACAATGACTAGGGTTAAAAAGGTTGCAAAGGTTAAACCATAAATTACAGTCCAACAAATAGGGCCCCAAAAAGCCACATTATCGCCCCCAAAATAGACTTGAAGATCATTTTGAGATATCAGAGTATAAAAATTTAAATTCATACCCGTGGCAAGAGGCAAAAGGCCTAAGATTGTGGTAATTGCAGTAAGCAAAACAGGTCTAAGTCTTGTTTTTCCAGCAAGTACTAAAGCAGATGCCAACTCATCAATAGGTAACGGGGTATCAAAACTCAATTTTAATTCTGATTTTCTGCGGTCAATAACCTGATTAGCGTAGTCAGCTAATACTATTGCATTATTCACAACGACGCCTGCTAATGAAATTATACCAATCATCGTCATAATAATTACGAAATCCATTCTAAAAATAACAAGTCCCAGTAGAACTCCTATCAAAGAAAGAATTACTGTGGTCAGAATTAAAAAAGGAATTTTAGCAGAATTAAACTGGCCAACAATTATGAGAAAGATCATAAAAACTGCTCCTAAGAGTGCTTTAGAAAGAAAGCTAAATTCTTTAGCTTGCTCTTCTTGCTGACCCGTGAAAGAAAGCGAAACGCTTTCAGGAAGGTCATAATTTTTTAGAAGACCTTTCATTTCTGAAACAATCTGATTGGCATTGGCTCCTTCCTTTAGACCAGAATAAACAGTTATGACTCTGTCAAGATCAATTCTCTTGACAGCAGAAAACGTAGATGATTTTTTGGCGGTCGCAATGGCACTTATTGGGACTTGTTTGATTTGGCCATCACTTTGATTTCTAAACGTTATCTTTTGATTCATTAGGTTTTCTAGATTAAATCTATAGTCGTCAGATAAGCGAATGTTAATAGGATATTCATCTTCATCATTTTTAAAACGACTGATCTCTTTTCCAAATAATGAAGTTCTTAATGCGTCACCAATTTGTCCCGTTGATACTCCAAGACTCCTTGCTTTTGAACGGTCCACTTGAATTGGCAGCTCAGGTTTACCTGACTCCACATCCACTTTTAGCTCGTCGTATCCATTTATAGATGAATTTTTGATGAATCTTTTCACGTCTTGTGCTACGGCTAAAACTTCTTCGTAATCGACTCCCGAGAGTTCAATGTTTATCGGAGGGCCTTGAGGTGGCCCCTTTTCATCTTTCGCTATCACAACCAATGCTCCAGGGATATTGGAGACACGGTCTCGCAAAAGGTTTAAAACATCGGAACTGAGTACAGGATTACCCAAAGAATCTAATCGATATTTTGTTTCACGAAAAGCAACAACAATTTTAGATTTGTGCGGTGTCGCCGCATTATCTGGGCCTTGATTCGGGTCACTTGTCCCTTTACCCACTTGTGCGATTATAGACTCCACCATATAATTATAATCTTTCCCATCTCGCTCATATGTGTAGGACTCCAATATGTTAGATATTTCCTTTTCTAATTCAAGCGTGATAATATTGGTCTCTTCAATATCAGTTCCTACAGGAAGTTCAATGAAAATATTGCCGAGATTCGGCTCAGAATCCGGAAAGAAAAGAACTTTTGGCGGCAGAACGGATAACAAAATAATTGATAAAAAAAGCAATCCAACGGTTCCAAAAAATGTAGACCTAGCGTTTTTTCCTCGAAGGGTAAATTCTATAAATTGAGTATAATTTCTCTCAATTCTCGGTAAAATTTTGGTTTGAAAAATTCGAGTTCCTGGCTCGAAAACGTATAAAAAACTGAAAATAATCAAGCCAGGATAAAATAATAGATTACCAAATATAATTGCACCTACAATAAAGTTTAAGATTAGCCCTGTCAGTATTAACGCTGAGCCTATTATTGCCCATTTTGGTCTAGCAATGGCGTCTTCATTTACTTTCATAAATCTCGCTGCCAAAGAAGGATTTATAACTAATGCAACAAATAAAGATGACGATAGGACTACGATTAAGGTGTACGGGAGGAATTTCATAAATTCTCCAATAATGCCAGGCCAAAGAGCCAGCGGAATGAAAGCAGCAAGAGTTGTCGCGGTTGAGGTTATTATTGGCATTGCAACCTCTGCAGCCCCTAATTTTGCTGCTTGGATAGGAGTGTACCCCTGACTCAAAAAGCGATATATATTTTCTACAGTAACAATTCCATTATCCACTAACATTCCCAATGCTAAAACCAAAGCAAAAAGAACCATAAAGTTCAGCGTCACACCCATTGAGTTTAAAATGAAAAAACTCAAAAGCATACTCAATGGAATTGCAATACCTACAAATAATGCATTTCTTAATCCCAAAAAGAATGTTAAGACAATGACTACCAATAAAACTCCAAAAATTATCGAATTTTCTAGCTCACTTACTTGATTTTTTGTTTGATTTGATTGATTATTAGTTATTGACAAAAGAAGATTTGATGGAAAATAATTTTTCTGGGCTGCAGAAACAATTTCATTTATATCTTCTGATGCAAGAATCAAATTTTCACCAGATCTTTTTTTGATATCCAAGGTTACAACAGGATCATTGTACTGTCGGGCAAATGATTCCCGTTCAACTTCACCAAATTTAACCGAGGCAATATCCCTTAGATATACAATCGCTCCTTTTTCGTGTTTAACAATGATATTTTGAATATCTGCTAATGACTGGAATTCACCTAGAACACGGACATTTCTTCTATATCCATCGACAAGAAGGTCCCCTCCTGAAATAGACATGTTTTCATTTTGAATTGCTCCTGCAATATTATTAAATGAAATGTTTAAAGATTCCATTTTTGATAAGTCAACTAAGATCTTAACCTCTTTGTCATCAATTCCACGAATATCAACTGCCGAAATTGAAGATAAATCCTCGATTTCATCTTTAAGATATTCAGCATAATTTTCTAATTGATCTCCGGTATATTCACCGGAAAGATTTATATTCATTATCGGCATTAATTCGCTGATATTGAATTCAAAAACATTTGGATCAGCAGGTAGATCATTCGGGAAATCTGCAGATGATCGGGCGGCATCGACTTTGTCTTTTACTTTTTGGAGGGCATCTGAAACTGCAACACTAAAATCAAATTCAACTTGAATTGAGGAATAGCCCTGAACAGAGCTCGATGTAATTTTATTTATTCCAGAGACGCTGTTTAATTCTTTCTCTAACGGTCTCGTAATTAATCTTTCAATATCTACCGGGGAATTCCCAGGATAGGGCGTGCCAATATAAATTGTGGGCTGAGTTATTTCTGGAAAACTTTCCGCCGGCATTGCGCGATACGACATTAGGCCGGCAACAAGAATAATGACAGTTAATACTCCTACCGTGACTCTGTTATTGACAGCCCAGTCTGTAATTGCAAATCGCCTCATTAGGCTATTTTTTTCATCAGTCATAGTTTAGTATAGTTTAACAGTTTCTCCAGATTGAACTGAGCGAATTCCACGATTTATTATTTTATCTGAACTTTTTATTCCCTCAAGAACTTCGGTCATTTTTTCATTAGACATCCCCAAAGAAATATTTCTTCTCTCTACGATTCCAAGCGCGCCATTTTGATCTAAGAAAACATAAGTATAATTGATCCCTTTTGTGTCTTGCAGTATTAACTTATTGGGTATCATGATTGCATCATAAGCCACATAATCACGTATCTCAACAGAGGCCATCATGTTGTCCTTAATGATTTGATTTTCTTTGATTTTTGGCAGATTTACAGATACTTTAAAAGTTCTGCTGCTAGGATCAATGTAATCTCCAACTTGGTAAATAACCCCTTCTTTTTTCATTCCAATGGCAGTAAAATTCATTTTTACTTTTTCTCCTTGTTTTATATTCGTGATATAATTTTCAGGAATGTTTATTTCAACACTTAGGGGCCCGTTTCCTATTAGTCGCAGAATTGGTATACTTGGAGCTGCTGACTCACCAACTTTTCCGTTTATTTGATCTATTGTTCCTGAGAATGGCGCGCGAACTTCAGTCATTTCTAATTGTTGTTTTACCGTTTCGAGACGATTTTGCAAAGATTCAAACTGCATTTTCGATTGTAGAAAATCCATTTCGCTTCCAATTTTTTGTTTCCAAAGTTTGGATTGCTTTTGAAACATTGTTTCAGCTAGATTTAATTGGGTACTCACTTCGTTCATTGTTGCCTTAAAAATATCAGAATCTAATGACGCTAGTAGCTGTCCTTTTTTTACTTTATCTCCACCACGAACAAAAATTCCCTCAATTTTTCCAGGCGTCTCTGGATAGATAATTATGGATTGGTCAGAGTTTACGCTTCCATATACATTAAATGAATGGCTAAATGTGTCTTGAATAACATTTACTAAAGTGACACTCGAAAATGATCTAGTAGTGTCTAGAAGTGCTAGATTATTATCTATTTCTTGCATTTCAATTCTAATATTTTCCATGATTAATGACAACGAATCACGTTTTTGAGTTAGAGATTCAATGGGTGTTTCCGTTGATTTGGAGGAACATGAGGCAATTAATAGAGCAATTGGCGCTAGGTATAAAATTTGTTTTGACATGATTGAGATTGTTCGTATTAGAATTTTTTTTTTAGGGATGGATTCATTTAATCGAAGCTTACTTTTCTATATTGTTGCCATTAACTTGGCCGAGCGAAGCTTCAAGTGCAACTTTTTTATTTAATGTGTTATTTGCAGATTGAAGCATGGAGGTTATAGACTCTTGATATTGATTAGATACTTGGGCATATTCCATTGAAGAGATTGTCCCCGCTCTGAGTTTTACTTCAGCATTTTTTAAAATTTGTTCTGAGACTTTCGAGCTTTCTAATTGCAATTGATATATTTTGAGAGAATTAGCATATTCAGCTTTTGCCTGCTTATGCTTTAAAATCAATCCCATTTCAGTATTTTTTAGGAGTATATCTAATTCTTGAAGTTTAATTTTCTCTTCCTGGATTTTTGCAATTCGCCCACCTGAATTAAATATTGGAAGAGACGCCGATAAATTCCACGAAGAAAAATCTACATTGTTACTTTGTAATCCGTCGGGATTAAACACATTGGCATCTTCACTAACAAATTGTCTATTCAAGTTATATCCAGCATATATTTTGGGCAGAAATTGAATTTTTTCATTTTGTAAGTTTAATTTTTGACCCATTCTATTGCTTTCCATTAACTTGAAATCTACATGTTTTGAAACATCAAATTCGCTTGTTAGCAGAGCTTGGGCAGCATTGGGAGAAACTAAAAGTGATTCAATAGAAGAGGTTAGATTTAGTTTGGATTCTGGAGACAGCCCGCAATGAAGTATTAAGAGCTGATGAGCGATATAAATTTGATTAACCAGATTGATAGAATTGATTTCAAGATTCTTAACAATTAAATTTAATTGGTCCGCTTGAAGGTTTTCCACAAAACCTTCTTTAACCATTGCTTTTGTACTTTTTAGGCTCTCTTTGGAGCTTTTTATTGTAGTCTCTATCGCTTCCAGGTTCTTCTCTAAAACAATTGCCAAATGATAGGCCTGCGAGACGTCTTGCTTCGCTTGCAAAATAGATTTTTTGTAATTTTCTTGAGCTTGAGTAGTTAATACTTTTGATGCAAGGACCGCAACGATATAAGAGCCATCAAAGACTAGTTGGTTTACACCAACTCCACCAACGGCGTTGTAGCGATTTCCAAATTGGAGTTTATCCTGAACTCCATCTTGATCAATATCAAAAAATTGAGCAGGTAATTCTATATTATCTGTATAGTTTTGACCAACTGAAATAGATGGTAAGCCAAGGGCTATTTTTTGATAGATGGCTTTTTTTGCAACTTTACGCTCCAGCGATTGCACTTTGACATTTGCATTGTTTTCCAAAGCTAGTTTTATTGCATTATCAAAACTAAGATCTGATTTTTTGGAGCTTTTTTGGGCATTAGAAGCCAAAGGAAACAAGATAATGGCTAAGAGTAAATATATTTTTTTCATTCTAAAAAAGATGTTGCAAAATTTTGATTTAACATTAAAGAATCTTCAAGCCTAATTACACCTTTAGAGTTTGATATAAATTGAAGATGCATGATAAGACTATTATTTAAAAGCGCATTCCTCAGCGGAATATCCTCAGTTAGACTCTCATCTTCAATTATTCCAGTAATCGTAAAGTGCCTCAGCAAAGAAAGTTTTTCAATATCAAGTGTTCGCTTATAGATACCCTCGGATACGCCTCGCTCTATATTCTCTTTAAAAACCCGAAGGGTGGTTCTTTTTGCTTGTTCAAGAACCCACTTAAAGGTATCCGGATAATATTTTTTCAGAGCAAAAAAACTCTTGCTAAATTGTTCAGAAATCTTTACGAGACTTGAGTGCATCGCAATAATTTCTTCAATTGCATTTTTTGATACTTTTTTTATTGATCTCAGCTCATTTTCATTTGCTTGCATTTTTTTTCTAATCGACTGGTCTACTAAATCAGATTTGTTTTGAAAAAAAGTATAAAGCGTTTTTTTACTAATTGACATTTCTTTTGATACATCATCCATGGTAACAGCCCTGAGGCCGAAACGTTGAAATAGCCAAAGTGCTTTTTCACAAATCGATGAACATGAATTTTTAGTCAATTAAAAAAATATTAAATTTTAAGATTGCAAATATACTTCGGAAACGTTTTACGAAAAAAATGTTTCTTCGTTTTTTTTAGGTCTAGTTTAGTTTTGAAACCGCACAATGCAGAAATATTTAAAAAAAAGACCGCTTATTGAATTAAACTTCAATTTGTGATGAATTATCTAATGAATTTTACTCATTTTTGTATTCAAATTCAATCTTATCATCTATCATGCCAAAAACTTCAATCTCTCAAATTTTAAATTCTCAACGAGTTGGAGAAATTATATCTCTTGAGGGCTGGGTTCGAACTTTTCGATCAAAGAGATTTATCGCATTGAATGATGGATCATGCCAGTCCTCAATTCAGTGCGTGGTTGAATATGAAAATTTTGAAGAGGAGTTTTTAAAAAGAATAACTACTGGTAGTTGTATTTCGGTTACTGGCGAGATCGTAGTAAGTAGAGGTCAGGGGCAGTCATTGGAAATTGAAGTAAAAGAGTTAAATATTTTGGGAGATTGTTCCGGCGATTTATACCCAATTCAACCCAAGCGGCATTCTCTTGAATTTTTGAGAGAAAAGGCACATTTGCGCATGCGAACAAATACTTTTTCGGCAGTCATGCGAATAAGACACATTGCGTCATTTGCGGTGCATGAATATTTTAATAGAAATGGTTTCTTTAACCTACACACACCAATAATTACTTCGAGTGATGCAGAGGGGGCGGGAGAGCTTTTTAAAGTGACTACCTTACCATTAGAAAATGTACCTAAAGATGATTTAGGTGATGTAAATTTTGATTCTGATTTCTTCGGAAAATCAACAAATTTGACTGTAAGCGGCCAGCTCGAGAGTGAACTAGGTGCTACCGCTTTAGGCAAGGTGTATACGTTTGGGCCAACCTTTCGTGCCGAAAATTCCAACACCACAAGACATCTTTCAGAATTTTGGATGATTGAACCAGAAATGGCATTCCATGATTTGAATGACAACATGGATTTGGCACAAGATTTATGCAAGTTTATTATTAATCAGGTTTTAAAAAAATCAAAAGAGGATTTGAATTTTTTAGATCATCGCTTAGCACAAGAGGAAAAAAGTAAACCCAAAGATCAGCGAATTGATATGGGTTTAATTGAAAAATTGAAGTTTGTAAGTGATAATCATTTTATTCGATGCAGCTATTCCGAAGCCATAGAGATTCTAATGAAAAGTAAGCCTAATAAAAAAGGTAAGTTTAAATTTCCAATTTCTGAATGGGGTGTGGATTTACAAAGTGAACACGAAAGGTTTTTAGTCGAAAAACATTTTAAAAGTCCAGTAATTCTATTTGATTATCCAGCAAATATTAAGGCGTTTTACATGCGTTTAAATGATGACGGTAAGACGGTAAGGGCAATGGATGTTTTATTCCCAGGTATTGGAGAAATAGCTGGAGGAAGCCAGAGAGAGGAACGTCATGATGTTCTTGTTGAAAAAATGAAAGATGTAGGTATTGACCCTGACCAATTAGATTGGTATTTAGATACACGAAAATTTGGAAGTTGTGTCCATTCTGGATTTGGACTTGGTTTTGAAAGGATGGTTCAGTTTGTGACAGGAATGTCTAATATCCGGGATGTAATTCCTTTTCCAAGAACTCCAGGTAATGCAGATTTTTGATTTGGAAATATGCTAAAACAAACACTTAGCCAGAAGCTACAACAAAAGCTATCGCCACAGCAAATTCAGTTAATGAAGCTAATACAGCTTCCAACGCAATCTTTGGAGGATAGGATTCAAGAAGAGCTAGAAATCAATCCAGCCCTGGAGGAAGGCCAAGAAAAAGAGCAGAATAGTGAGTTAGAAAACGATTGGGAACAGGATTTAAACAAGGAAAACGAATCAGTAGAATATGACCCTATGGATGATTATCTCTCTGATGATGAAACTCCGGACTACAAGCTACAAGCGAATAATTTCTCTTCAGATGATGAATTGTATTCTCTGCCTATTGTTATTTCCAAAGATTTATCGGACACTCTTTATGATCAGCTGGCGATGCGATCTATTAGCCCAAAAAAAGAGGCTCTATGTAAATATCTTATTGGTACCATTGAGAATGATGGCTACTTAAGACGTGAACCAATAGATGTCATTGATGACCTTGCTTTTGGTATGGGAATATCGGTTGATGAACAGGAGCTTTTAGAGGCTTTGAGTATAATTCAATCTATGGATCCACCAGGTGTTGGAGCAAGGGATCTGAGAGAGTGTTTATTAATCCAAATTGATCGTAAGCCCCAAGGAGACCAGAGAGATTTGATAAAAAAAATTGTATCCAATTTTTTTGAGGAACTTTCAAAAAGACATTTTGATAAATTAAAGGCGTCACTGAATGTTGACGAAACAGATTTGAAAAATGCGATTTTTGAAATTAGTAGACTTAGCCCAAAGCCTGGTAATAACGTTTCTCTAAGTGGGCAAAATATTCAATCAATTGTCCCAGATTATACCATTCAAATTCTTGATGGGAAGTTAGAGCTCCAACTAAATGGAAGAAATGCCCCAGAATTAAACCTTTCCAGAGAATATAAAGATATGCTGAGTCATTATAAAAGCTCAAAATCTTTTAAATCGGAAAAGGAAAAAGAGGCGTTTGTCTTTGTCAAGCAAAAATTGGAAGCTGCAAAATGGTTTGTTGATGCGATTAAGCAGCGTCAACAAACATTAATTCTTACGATGTCATCGATAATGAAATTTCAAGAAGAATACTTTCTTTCTGGGGATGAGAAAAATCTGAAACCTATGATTTTAAAAGACATTGCGGAGGATATTGATATGGATATCTCAACTGTATCTCGTGTAGCGAGCAATAAATATGTGCAAACTCCTTTTGGGACATTTTTGATTAAAAAATTCTTTTCTGAATCTATGTTAAACTCTGAAGGTGAGGAGGTTTCCACACGTGAAATAAAGAAAATTTTAGAGGAAAGCATTCGTGATGAAGATAAACGCAGTCCATTGACAGACGAGTCTTTAGCACGCCTTTTAAAAGAGAAAGGTTATCCAATTGCAAGGCGAACTATTGCTAAGTATCGAGAACAGTTAAATATTCCAGTGGCTCGATTACGAAAAACGCTTTGACTTCAGCGAACGCTCATTCGCAGCTCACAATCCTTGGATTAATATGATTACTTTATATACTTTCTATTATTTTCGTATAAATTATTAAGAGATTATGAAACGTTTTATCCTCATTTTATTGCTGGGAATATTTTTTGTTCCGACTAAGACACAGGCTTCACATATCCTCGGTGGGGATATTCAATACAAGTATGTTGGTGACTCAACAGGTGTAGCAGGTCAGTATAGAATTAAAGTTGTCATCTACAGAGAACAAACAGGAGTTGGTTTAGGAAATACTGCCAATGTTACGGTACAATCTACTCAGTGTAGCTTCAGTACCAGTGTTACTTGCTCCCTATCTCAACCTGAATTTAGTGCGGCTTCTTTAGGTGCTTACGATTGCATTCCACAAGGCTCGGCTGGATCTTACTTCAGTCCAATGGTCAATATTTACATTGGTTATGTAACCTTGACGCAGGTTTGTAATGATTACAAAATGTACTGGCAGTCATGCTGTAGGCCAGGAGGCATTACAGGTATTACGAATTCTCAGGGAGTTGGTTTCTATTTTGAGGCAGAGCTCAATAATACTCAAGGATATAACTCTTCCCCAACTTTTGTATCCATTCCGATTAGCTACATATGTACAGGAGGTTATATAAACTATCTTCAAAACGCCTATGAAAAAGATAATGATTCAATTCAGTATGAATTAGTACCTGCGCGTGAATTTGCTGGTGGTGGTGGGAACTCAGTACCTTACGCGGCAGGATTTACTTATACAAATCCAATTCATACAGATCCATTGAGTCCATTTGCATTAGATCCCCAATCTGGCAATATAACCTTTATGGCAAACACTCAAGAGACCTCAGTTATTGCGTTGAGGGTAAATGAATATCGTTTCGATAGCACATATGGATTCTGGGAAAAAGTCGGTTCTTCAAATCGAGAAATACAAGTTTCAGTCGCTTCAGCCTGTAACGCAATAGTTAATGCTGGAGTTAAATTGGATCAAAATGCTCCTGGTGTGTCTCTCCGTCCTGACGGTAAACAGCAGGTTGATTATAATTGCTTAGACTCAAATGTCATGCTTTATTTTACTCTTTCCGTTGAATGTATATCAATATCCCCAGACGGGTCAGATTTCCGTTTAACAGCTCCTAACGGTCAACCGATACCGATAAATGAATTGGTCCCTTTTTGTAACGTTAATGGAGAAACTGACTCAATAAGAGTAAAACTTTTTGCCCCCTTGTCTATGAATGGAGAGTATTTTCTCTACTCGAAAGTAGGGAATGACGGGAATACGCTTTTAAACAAGTGCGGTAAGGACATGAACGAGTTTGACACCATTGTTCTTTTAGTAGACGACTGCGTAAATCTAGATTTAAGATTATCAAATGTTACAATTGACGAAGATGAGCGTCCTCACATATATTGGGATATAGATCCTTCGACATTCCCTTCTTATCTATTTAATAATTTCCGTATCTGGAGATCAGATGATAATGGGGCAACTTATAACCAAATTACATCCTTATCTGATTCTACAATACGAGATTGGGCGGATAATACCATTGGTGGTGCTAGTGTTGATGCCCAGAGTCACAGATATTATATAGAAACAATAATTAATGGATTGTCTCAACCGCCTTCAAACGTAGTACACAGTATTTGGTTAAGAGGTGACCTTACCGACCCTTTAAGTATGCCAGTGGTATGGAATAGTTATAACGGATGGAATAATCCAGAATATACTGTTCAATTTGGAAAGGGAATTCCGGGTGTCCCTGGAGAATATATATGGGAAGATTATAAAATTACCAGTGATACTGCCTTAGTTGTAGAAAGTCCTTATGGTAATGATCCAGGTCAGTTCTCGATACGAACGAGAACTCACGTAACGGATTCTAATAGTGTTTACTATTTGCGCGATACAGCATATTCTAATTGGATTGAATACGGAACACCGGTTCCCCCAATTCCACCTCTGGACAGTATCGTAATTCCAAATGTTCTTACTGCAAATAATGACGGTGTAAATGATGATTTTGTTATTCAAGGTCTTATGAGTTATCAGACAAGACGAGAATTGACAATTATGAATCGATTTGGACGTATTGTTTATAAGAATTTGGCTTACGATAATGCAAATCCATGGACAGGAAAAGATAATAGTGGTACAAAGTTATCGGATGGTGTTTATTATTATGTTCTTAGGGTTGCTGATAATGCGAATGCTTATCAAAATGACTTTACTGGTGATGTCACACTATTGACTCAATAAGTTAAATAAAATGTTTTATGATTAAAAGCCGCCCTGAAAACCAGAGGCGGCTTTTATTTTTGAGGTAATGCAAAACGAGGAACGTCAGAAAAAAATTAAAATTATTTTAAAAACTCTCCCCGAGAGGCCTGGGGTTTATAAACATATAGATTCTGAGGGTCAGATTCTATATGTTGGAAAGGCAAAAAATTTAAAGAAACGTGTTAGTAGTTATTTCTCAAAAAAACACTCTGAGGAAAGGCTTCGTATGCTTGTTCGAAGAGTCTCAAATATCGAGGTCATAGTTACAAATACAGAATTCGATGCATTATTGCTTGAAAATACCCTGATAAAAAAGATTCAACCATGGTATAACATCAATCTTAAAGACGGCAAAACATATCCCTGGATCTGCATAAAGAAGGAAAGATTTCCAAGGGTCTTTAGTACTCGAACTCGAATTGAGGATGGTTCTGAGTATTATGGACCTTATCCATCAGGGCGTATGCTCCGGACGCTGATTGATTTAATTCAGCAGCTTTACAGTTTTAGAACATGTTCTTTATCTCTCTCCTCATCAGCAGTATCATCAAAAAAATATAAAGTCTGTTTAGAGTACCACCTTGGTAATTGCCTCGGGCCTTGCGAGGACCGTCAATCAGAATTATTATATAAACAAGAAATTAAATCGGTTCGAAGTCTACTCAAAGGAGAGTTAACACCGATAAGAAAAAAACTTCATGGTGAAATGATGTCGTATTCAGCTCAAAATGAATTTGAATTGGCTCAACAGGCTAAAGACAAACTGGATCATTTGAAGAACTATCAATCCAAAAGTGCTGTTTTGAATCCTTCATTTGGGGAGGTGGATTTATACTCCGTTATTGATGACGCTGAATATGGTTACGTCAACTTTATGATGATAAGAGAAGGTTCTTTAGTTCAATCTTTTACTTTAGAATTAAAGAAAAAAATGCAGGAGAGACCGGAGCAATTGCTTGAATTAGCGATTCCGGAAATTCGGATTATGTTTAATTCTGTTTCAAAAGTTATTTTACTTTCTCATTCTGTGGACTATGAACTTCCTGGTGTAAAATTTCAGGTGCCAGCGCGTGGAGATAAAGTTTCTGCAATTCAAATGAGCATCAGAAACGCAAAATCCTATAGAATAGAGAGATTGAAGAACATTCAAATTGTAGACCCTGATCGTCACATAAACCGGATCATGGCTCAAATGAAACAAGATCTTCGAATGCCGGTTGAGCCGAGGCATATCGAGTGTTTTGATAATTCTAATATACAAGGTAAAATACCTGTAAGTGCTTGTGTGGTCTTTCGAAACGGAAAGCCATCAAAAGGTGAATACCGACATTTTAATATTAAAACAGTCACTGGTGCTAATGATTATGCGTCAATGGAAGAAGTTATATTTCGTAGATATAAGCGAATGATTGCGGAAAAAAAAGATTTACCACATTTAATAGTAATTGATGGAGGTAAAGGTCAACTGAGTTCTGCGATAAAAGGCCTCAAAAAATTGGGATTAGATAGTGAAATAACAACACTTGGAATTGCAAAGCGTTTAGAAGAATTATTTTTCCCGAATGATTCAATTCCTTTGTATTTGGATAAGCGATCGGAGTCTTTAAAAATATTACAACAAGCAAGAAATGAGGCGCACAGATTCGGCATTACTTTTCATAGAAAAAAGAGAAATAAGTCAACTATTACCTCAAAACTTGATAGTATTAATGGCATAGGCCCAACTACTCAAGATACTTTATTAAAATCTTACAGGTCTTTAGCGCGATTAAAAAAATCTGATTTTAATTCTATTGAATCTTTGATCGGTAGTGCAAAAGCAAAATTAATTTGGTCCTGGATTCAACAAGAAACTTCATATAAAAAGGACTAAAGAATAATGATTATTTAATTTGACCGTCCTCAAGGTGAATAATTCGTCTAGCCCGGTCAATTACCCGCTGGTCGTGTGTTGAAAAAATAAATGTAGTTCCCTCTCTGATATTCAATTCCGCCATAATATCGAGAAGGGTTTCGGTAGATTTTGAATCTAAATTTGCAGTGGGTTCATCAGCTAAAACAAATTGTGGCCGGCTTGCAAGAGCCCTTGCCACAGCAACTCTCTGTTGCTGACCGCCAGAAAGCTGGTTAGGCCTACTATGGGCCTTATCTTCTAATCCTACTGCTTTAAGAAGCTCCATCGCTCGTTCATTACGAACTCTTTTTTCTACCCCTTGAAGCTCTAAAATGAAAGCTGTGTTTTCTATCGCCGAAAGCACAGGAATCAAATTATATGCTTGAAATACAAATCCAATATTTTTTAAACGAAAATCTATTAGGGCCTTGTCTCTCATCGAAGTAATTTCTGTATCATCAACCCATATTTTTCCTGAGGTGGGTTTATCTAAACCGCCAATGGCATTTAATAATGTTGTTTTGCCACACCCAGAGGGTCCAACTATTGAGCTAAATTCTCCGGCTTTAAAGTCTAAGCTTATGCCATTTATGGCAATGACTTCTCCAGCTTGGGATTCATATATTTTATTTAAATTTTCTAAACGAATAAGTGACATATCAAAATATATTTAAAGAACCCTCATGCTCTCAATTGGATTTAGTTTTAGTGCTTTTATTGCTGGATATAGTGCAGATAAGAAGGATAAAATCAAAACTAGTCCTACAATAGGTAAATAATATTCTGGAACAACAGAAGGGTAGATGGTAGACTCTAGCCCCATTTGTTCAAAACCTTGTTCAACTGACTTAAGGGTGATGCCATTTTTAGAGGTTATTAAAAGAGAAATATGTCCTAAAAAAAGACCAAAAGGAAGCCCCACAAAACTCAATAAAATGGTTTCTGAGACAATTAGTTTAAATATTTTTTTCTTATTCATTCCAATAGCCATCAACATACCCAACTCTCTCGTTCTTTCTAAAATAGCCATGAGCATGGTATTCAAAATTCCAAAAGACATAGCTAGTAAAATTATCATCATGAAAAGAAGTAAACTTTGAGCGAGTATAGCATCAGCTACCCCTAAATCAGGACTAACCTCTTTCCATGTCCGAAATACTATTGATTGAGATTCGGGGTTTCTATTTTTCAAAAAGCTTGACTCAAGAGCATTGTTTACTCTTTGAATCTCATAAGGATTCTTCACCCTGTAATTGATTTCATGAGCTATTATTTGACTCTTATTAGATAGCTCAACAGAATCTAACAATCCCATTTGAAACGAAATAGTTTTTGAAGGAACATAGATTATGGATTCTTCAATCATGCTTGAGGCTCCATCATAGATTCCAACTAGCCAAAATAAGGCACTATGCACATCTCCGTTTATGTCTTGGAAAGTCAAAACTACCCTATCATCGATATCAATTTCAAGTTTTCGGGCCAAAGCCTCACCCAAAACGACTTCATCTCCAACTTGTCCTTTTAAAAATACTCCACTCGAAATATTTTGTACTGATTTGAAAACTTTTTTTTCGTTGTTTGGGTGAACACCATATGCTATCACAGGAGCAGATCCAGATCCTCCTTGTATCATGGAATTGCATATAACTCTTGATGAAAAAGTTGTAATATTTGAATCTGAAAGAAGCACTTTCTCCAGTTGTTTCAATTCATTAATAGTTGAAAACACTTCTTGATCTTCGAGAAAATGTCTTGAACAGATACGCCCGTGTCCAATATTGTTATCCAACATACTAATAGTACGTTGATCATTTAATCCGTTTGCCCAGCCCATCATGAAAATTCCTGACCAGACCCCTAGTGACATAGCTCCAATTATTACCAGTGAGCGCCATGGAGTCCTCCATATATTTCTCCAAGCAATAATTATTATTTTCATCGGTTTATTGCTGAAGATTTATAAACTGTGAATACGGGCCATAAACTGACTAAAAGAACCAAACAAATTACTATTGCTGAGTGAGTAAATGTTATGGACCAATCTAATGATGGTGGCAGCACCGGTTCCCAACCCATATTTTCCATGGCTAATGCCGCGTCACCAATCAATCGCGGTGGGTCTAAGTGCAAGTAATAAGCTAAGCTTCTACCAAAAATAATCCCAACAATAGAACCAAAAAAACCAACTAAGACAGCCTCGATTAATACCATTTTTGCAAGTATACTTCTTTTGACACCCAAAGCAATCTGCATGGAAAATTCTCTTCGGCGCTCACTTGCAAGCATAATCATAGTCCCCAAAAGACCAAATGAAATGACAGTGTATAAAATAAAAAGTACTATGACTCCACCTGCAGAATCTGCTTGAATGAGTTGTTTAAGCTCAGGCATTCGTTCTTCCCATGAACTCCAGCTGGCACCTTCTAGCTTGAGCTCTGAAGACAATTGTGAATTTAAGCTTAGAGATTTTTCTTTTTGATAAGGTGTGATCAAAACAGACCCCCACATACCGTAGGCTCCGCTGAACTCTTGCGCATCGTTTAACTTCAGAACTGCTGCTCTTTTTTCCAGTTCGGGATTCCCAAGAGCTAGAGTTCCTGCAACAATTAGTAGGTCATTCGCCACACTCCCTTGATAACCTTGCCCCAGTCCAACAATTGTATCACCAACATCCACATTCAACCCCTCCGCTAATCTTTTACCAAGCCATACAGGTATATTTTTTTTTAAGTTGGGATAAAAATTTCCTGATCTCAATCTATCTTTCCAAAATGCAGTATCTTCTTGTTCAAAGTCAACACCCATCCATCTGGCAACAGAGCTTTCTTTTTCGGAGCTTAATAGAGCGAACCCACTGAGTCTTGGTCTTACACTTTTGATTCTGTTGTCATTTTCAAGAGTTTTC
>TARA_Y100000385_G_scaffold246489_1_pt1 | contig 19505 bp, 10 predicted proteins | sample TARA_Y100000385 | Tara Oceans TARA_Y100000385 (sample SAMEA2620980) | marine metagenome | biome: marine biome (ENVO:00000447); feature: surface water layer (ENVO:00002042); material: "saline water (ENVO:00002010), including plankton (ENVO:xxxxxxxx)" | depth 5 m
GCCTTAGTCTGATAAACAACTTCACCAGTTCGGAATAAGCCATTACCGCCGGAGAGTGTGAAGAATTCGTGCTTATTATTTGTGAATGTCACACTACCAGTTGATTCACTGAAATTGTGTCTGCGAAGAACAAATTTCAAATCTTCATCTTGGTAAGATCTCCAAGCTCTATTATTGGTAGAACTGAATAGAACACCATCACCCCAGTCCTGTACAATTGCAGAACCTTGAGTATCACCGGGTGTTAAATCTGTGCCACCTACCTGAGATATGAATGCCAGATAATTAGGATCTTGTGCGTCAGGCTTGATTGAAACAGCGTATTCTTTTTCAACATCCATTCTTACCGGAGCATCAAATGTGAATGTAGTGGCAACCGAAGAGTCATCCGATACATTTACACCGGCCGGTAGCATGTGTACCTTACCGAATGGCAATACCTGACCTGAGGGATAGCCATTCACGACCTCTCTCAATTCTACTGTAACACCATTTTCTGTACTCTTACGTTTGAAGTATAAATCAATATTAGAAATATAAACACTATTACTATCTTTGCCCATACCTTTCTTAATAAAGAATGTTTGAGCGAGAGGATCACCAGCAGGGATTCGACGAACAACATTTCTAAACGAAGATGAGGTATTGATGTCGAAAGTCGGAGCTCTAGTTGATACACCAACTGAGGTCTTTTCTACAGAGAAATTATAAGCCCTATATGTGACAAAACCTTTTGAAATTGCAGCAGAATCAATTTGATCATACGCGTCTACATCAACAATTTCAAGTACACGATCACCCACATAGAACGTTTCTGAAGGTAATGCAAATACCGCTCTGAGCACTCCATTTTCGTCTGTAGTCACCTCATAACCAGCAGTTCGTGATCTCTGAACATTATCAGCTCGATCAGCCTCAGTGCCTGGGAATACATTAGAGTTGACGTCTACACCATCAAAGAAGAACCAATGTCTTGCACTTGGTCTGAGACCAGACATATAAATTCTTACGTCTCGGCCAGCCATATAAGGTTCAAAGTTGAAATTGCGAACAAATTCTCCAACCTCAATATTCTGAACTTGTGCAGCTTGATTTAATTCGATGCTTCGAGTAGTGGTTTCAATTCTTTGAGTGAATACATTACCACCGGGGAATTGGAAGGCTTCTCTACCACCTCGACCAAACATCTGAGGTGGTGCCCAACCATCGATATCGTTCCACTGTTCAAATCCACCTACTACTCTCTCAGTAGTAACATCAGTAAGAGGAATAAATTCTTGTAGGTTTTCCACGAAATCTGTAAATGCAGATGTCATGTCAATATTAATTTCTGCCGGATTGACTGTGGTATCATATGCAGCATCATAAGGAGGTGAAATTTCACCAATACCTTGATAACTATATGCATTACTTACACAGTTTCTAAATCCAGTTGCATATGTCTGCGAAAGAATCTCCACACTAGAATCGCGGCCGAGAGTTGCAGCCTTGGCATTCGTCAATGTGGGGAACACAGATGCAGAAGAACTTGATTTATAAATCAAATCTATTGGGAATGTCTTTACAGCAGGAGTTAAAATCTTTTGATTGAAGGGTACTGCTGCCTTGAATGCTGGATCCGAAACATCAGCGACACTCAAATCATTGAATGGATCAACAATGAAACCATTCTTAAATCTATCTAAGCCATTTTCATCGGGGACGAACATATTCTGTGTCGACGACTCGAGTTGGCTCAAAGAAACATAATATGAAAGACGATCAATCTGTTTACCCAGACTGTGCATATCTTTCATTGTGAATGCTTTAATACCGGTAGATTGTGTATGAACTCCGTAAGCTTTACGTCCAGTTCTGCTTGCTTCTCTTTCTGATAGCGCAGGGTAGCCTGGTATGAATACATTACCGAGTGCCATTTGATCTGTTTCGACTGCCGGTGGTACGGCTAATTTCTCTTCTCGACCTTTGACGACCTTAATGCCACCATAAGAATCACAAACAATGGTATCGACTCTCTGAAGATAATATGTAATCTCCATATTGGCTGAGGCATTACGAGCTGGAGTCAGTGGAGTCAAACCAGTAAAGGTCTTACTATTTGATCCTACTGCCACATTGGGGATCTGCGCTGCTGCGAGATTATCATCATAGCCCACGTTTGATGCCTTATCCACATAAGGTCTGAAATCAAGACACTCGCGAAGATTATAAGCACTACCATTCTTTGCGCGATATACTGGAATATCAAATCTGTCTAAGGTATTCGGATAGCTATTAATTGTGAAGAAGTATTCACCACTTCCCGAGCTAATTTCAAATACCTTTAATTGAATTGACATCACACCACCAGCTGGTTGTGGTCTGCCTGGAATGTACTCGATATATGAGTGATCGTAGTACGTATCCTTTTGATTACTTTGTAATCTGAAACTATTGGTGAAATCATCACCATTGGCATCCGTGATGCTAATAATATCAAATACATCAGGAAACCCTAAATTATATTTGGCATCACCTGGGCTGTAAGTAGCTTTTACAAAGGGTGTCTTGACCAGTTTATCATAAGGAGAAACACCATCTACAGTGCCACCGACTAATCTCTTATTGAAATATACTGTAGCCTGTGTGCCAACATTATCTGCGGGTTCACAGTTAATGATAAGTGAACTGTTATTAGGCCCGGTAGTGTAACTTGCAACTCGAACCATCGATGGTCCATTTGCTACAACTAGAATTTCATCGTTATTACAATTAAAATCTTCACCGGGATCTGCGTTAATGGTAATTTGATCACCCGAGATTCCAGTTATGTTTTCACGAGATCTTACCGGAATTGCCATTTTTTCTGTTGAGAAAAGGCTGCGATGGCCAGTTGGGAATACTAATACTTCACCAGAACTTTGTCTCTGGTTTACGCCGGGGCTGTTTGAGTTACCATAATCACCGTCAAATGCAATGACACCATTATTATCAAAGATTTCGTGAATATCTCCAGCTCTTTGACTGCCTGATAATTGGACACCAGTCATATAGACATCAGTAGGAGTGATATTATACACAACTGCATCACCGATGGGAGTACCTAAAGGTTCTCGTACTAAAACTGCATTCCAATCAATATCAGTAGTACCAGAAGATGTCCAGCTACCATCCGAAGCCAACTCGATGGGATAACCACCACCGTACTGGAATGAAACAGATTGATTGGATACGGTTTCAGTTTCTGCGATTTGGTCAATTACAAATGAACGGTCTGCGCTATTTTCAACCCTATAACCTTTGACGTACGCAATACCTGGCCCTAAGATAGCATGGACCTCAGTGTTTGCAGCACCAGTAGGAAGACGATCATCCGTACTAAGAGGGAATCTTTCTAAAACATAGTTACCAGATTCTTCATATGTTCGTCGAGCAAGCTCATCACCTAATACGTTATACTGAGATACGTCACGAAGGGTAATCGCGTTACCGTTTTGATATCGAACCAATGAAAAGAAGTCAGCATTATTTTCTGCAGTTGCAGCAGTAAATACTGTCAGTGATGGAACAAGCCTTAATCTATCAGCACCCGGCGCATTCTCATTCTTTGAACCGTTAGCATTATCATAGAGGCTGTCATCGTTGATTGCAGCAATTGCTGATTCTTTTACGAGATAACCTACACTAACTTCATCTGGCAGATTATTATATTTTGAAACAACAAGTGTCTGAGCATCTGCAAAGAGGAAATGTCCTTTTTGGAAAATAATACCAGGTGCAGACTGAATGCCGAATGATTTACCGGTAGTAGCTACCACGTTGGTAGCACTCATCTTACCTAGAACAACCTCAACATCACTTGCTTCTGGGTTCTGAGTACCGGCCTTGAATTTTAATTGTGTGAGAGTAAGAACCTCACCAGGTTGGAATACACGGAAGTTATTAGCCTCATTTGAGTTGAGATAGCTAATATAGAATGTATTCAGATTTGGCGTTCTTACCTCGACACCTTGGTCAGACGCAATCACATTCGCACGGAGGTTTGTAGTTTCACCAGTCAGTTGGTAAATTAAATCGAATTCTGTTTCTACACCAAGTACGGTTTCTGTAATTCGCTGAGGTATATATGGTCGTGGGTCAAACGCGGTTGGATCTTGTGGGGCCCCATTATCAAAGGGTGTCCAAATATCTTGGAGTCGGACAAATTGAAGATCATCTAATTCGGTAAAGTTACAACCTTTAACTATAGATCCTTCTTTAAAGACATTATCGCCAAACTGTTCAATCTGACTCTGCAACATTGTTTGCAGTTGTGTCAGCTCTCTCGCTTGAACGGCGTAGCCCGGTTTGAACAACACACGATGATATTGATTTTCTATATCGAAATCATCGAAATATGGTGCTGCATTGAGATCTGTATTAATTGGCATTTTTAATCCGCTTCCTTAAAATTCTAATACGAACTTAAATTCTTCTCTTGATCCTTCTGTTCGAGGTAATGGTTTGAAGTTTTCCATAAAATAAATTTTACCACTGCGTTGTACATAAGGTGAGAAGGTCACATTATCTGCTTCCGGTGTATTTATTTCAATTGTTTGGCCCGTGGAATTTCTTATTGGTAAATTAAAATTCAATGATGTATCGCCATCACCATCGGTTCCATTTACATATGGTCCCATGTATTCTGCGATATAAAATGTTTCATTAGTTGCATCGACTTCATGTATGATGCCTGAGAATTGTATCTCATTATCTGAGTCTAATTGCACGACCGAATCATTTAATGTAATTCTATCAATGTTATCAGATACAATACCAATTCGATTATCAAATACGATGGGTGGTGATACTGTAGAGAATTCTGGATTCTTCACGATACCTACACAACCATATGTATTTGTTGCACCAATTTGATTGTTATCATCACCTGTGATATAACCATACAGTGAATAATGACGACATTTGAATTCATCAATTAAATCATATCCGTGGTCACCATCTGGAGTAAGAATTGCACGAACCTGAGCTCTTACATCAGTACTGTTTGTCGCATCCGGATTGAAATCATTTTCAGGATCGACAATAGTAGCCACAGCATTATTATAACCAGTACCTGAGCTTAATACAATTATTGTATCAATTGCATTTTCAATGATATTGGGTATTGCAACTGCACCAGAACCATCCCCTTCTATTTTGACTGTCGGGAAAATACTGAATGTAGCTGCTTCTTTTACGACCGATGTTCCACCTCCCTGTGTGACAGGATCTTGATCAAGTGTTATATCTGCTTTATTTGAACTATCGTCGTAGGTATAACCTGTGATTTTATAAAGATATGTTGAACCATCGGGGTTAGTAAAATAAATGGATTGACCATTATAGTAATTTTGTCTTGGGTTGAATGTGGTAGTAGGTACGATTTCAACGACACTATTAACAATGTCTGACGCAGTTACTCGACCTTGTTCTTCAACGTATCCAAAGTTTTGCTCATTGTTCTCAACCAAAATATCTGAAATACCACCACCTCCAGCAGCCGAGGCTGGTGGATCCTGATTAAATGAGCCGACCAATGGAATATAACCAATGTGACTATAGGCATCTTCTTCTAGTGCCGAGATCACATACATGAATTTCCAAATATAGCCATCTGCTGTTCGATAGATTTGATCGTCTGAAGAATCGTTGTAGGCTGGTGGGCTTTGTACACCCGCACCGTAGTTATTGAATAGACATTTGTATACGCGATAATCACCGGTATCGTTATCATTCGGACCAACGACACAATAGAACCTCTGCTCATCGAGTGGTTCATTATCATCGTACTGTACGAATATCTGGTCTCGCTGCCAAGGATAATACTTAATCATAAAGTGAGTATCTTCAGGCTTAATTTTCTTGCCAAAAATAATTTTCTCGAAAAAAGCATTTTTGGCTACCTGGGTATCATCTGGCACAAACTCTTCGATAGACGATACCATAACGTAATAGTTATTGTTTTGCACGTCTTGCGCAAATCGTCTACAGGCGTCTGTCTTATATTCTGATGTTAAAATCTCTGGCATGTTTTTTATCTCAATCCCAAACGATATTGGTTATTTATATGTTATTTCTGTATTGAAAGTCGGCGACGAGGATACATCATGCCAGTCTTCCCAGGTTTAGGTCGTCTTATCCCAGTACCATTAGAATTAATGAATTTTCCATTGCTTTGCATAATTGCTTTGGGTAAGAACGTACAAAGGTCTTTTGATCCAAATAAATCCTGCATGATCATGGCACCATTAGAACTCAAGTTAGCACCTATATACGTTGCGTGTACCGGTGTAAAGGTTGAGCCTGGATCTGAATATGTCGTTGTCGGTCCTGGCCAAGTCAGTTCACCTGCGGGACTTACAATTGTTGATGTAGCGGATGGTGTGTTGGACCAATCAATCTGTTCGATACTTTCTAATCTGGCAGCCGCATAATTTTGCATCATTGTTCTCAGTTGGGCTGTTGTTGGAAAAGTTCTTGTCTTGGCGTAATAATCTTCAACAAAAAGAGCCCCAGCTCCAGCAGCGACCGGAGCCGCACAACTAGTTCCAAGGAAATAACCCATTATTTCACCACCGATGCTGGTACCGGAGAAAAGACTTGATGCATTGCCATAATATTGATATGGACCATACCAATGGTTGCCCGGAGCAAATAGATCTGCGATTGGACCTCTCGTACTATAAAAATCAATATAGGGCTTCAAAGCACTTATTTGGTAAGATCCGATACTAATTTCTTCCTCAATTCCATTATCCCCAGAGCGAAGTGGGTAATAAACCAAATTAGATACTGTGGTACTAGAACCTCCACTTACACTATTGCCTGAAGTGCTAATATTGACGATACGACCATTTGCAGTAAATTGATTATTCCACTGTTCTGAACCCTCTTTGGCCAAAACATTACCGGCATTGCCGATTGATCGAAAGTGATAAATTTGGCTACCGGAAACACTGGAAGAACTGGCAAATGCTTCAAGCGTTGTTTTAAGAGCAGTTGCCGGAGCAGGATTTGGTACTATGATACACCATTTTCGTGTATTGTCAAAGGGGTCTTGAAATTGTTTTGGTGCCATGTGCGCAGCTTCAAATGCTGAATAATCATTACCCCAACCACCACCGGGTCTATTGACTGTAGTAGCACCGCCACCATTATCGTAATACGTCAATGTCGTAATGTTGTCAATGGGTACTGCTTTATCATAATATTCGGCTGCAAACCCCCAAGCACCCGTGGTCACTGTAGCATTTCTTTTACCAGTTTCTGGGTTGACGGGTTTGGTTTTATGCCATTCTAACACCGCATTGTACGCAGCGAAGGTACCGTAATTATTAATGTATATTACTCGGAGATCGGAACCTTTTGCCCAACCACCCATATTACCACCGGCAGCGCTCAATACACCTGCGGCATGATCATCTAAGTATCCAGCCGATGTGTTTGTTATTTGATTATTACCCGCAGAATTTACGGAAGAATCATAATCGCTCCAATCCATTTTAATAATTTTTGAATTAGCGCCGATACTGAGGTTCACACTTCCGACCATGGAGCCAGTGTGTATTGTACACCTATAATAAAATATATTTGACCCGTTATCAAACTTAGAAATTTTATATGTGAGTACTCCACCATTTGCAGCACCTTGGTTAGCTACCAAAGGTAATTGGTTTCCAGAACCATCTACCAATTCTAATGGGTGGGAACTGGTAGCATTGTTTGTAAAATTAACTGTATCACCAGGAAAGAATGTGAGTGCTGTATTATTGCCGTTTGTAAGCACACCACCTCTGTGACTACCATTTACAATCCAACCCGACGAACCATTTGGAGTTAATGTAATATTCCATGTTCGTGGATCATATTCAGCAAAATCAAAATACTGATCTCGGTTATTATATGAATTATTGCTGGGAACACCAGCTTCTATGGCTACGATATCAACATATCGACCGATAGGTACTTGTTCCCAGTTTGCCGTGATTAAATTTTCTTCGCCTTGGTAGGAAAAGAACCCAGGTTCTCCGCCGGATGATGTGACATTGACCGATGACATAAAGGCCTTACCAAGAGGATGGTAATCATATGAATCACCACTACTCACAGGAGGCGATGCAAGATCAGCACCACCAACCATATCGGTATTAAAAACAGTAGATGGCCAAGGACCGTCGAAATTGACAGCCATTTTCATAGGCACTTTTGCTTTTTCGAGGTCCTTTACTTCGATACTTTCTAAGAGAGATACCTTTTCTGCCTCATCAATCTCTACACTAGCAATACCGGGTATCGCAGATAGTCGACTTACAACCTGAATATCTTGGCCGGGACCTTCATCAAAAAAGAGATCTTCGTCGACACCTGATTCAAAAATGATTGTATAAGCTATCTTTGACATACAATTACGCCTCTAAAATAATTCCGGTAAGGGTAACTGACAATGTTTGTGCACCACCACTGTCATTTTTTATTGCGCACCTAAGGCTTCCATTCGGGCTTGTCCCTTGGTTAGTATATGCCAATATCGCTGGTGTAATAATAAATGTTTCTGGACCACTTGAAATGAATTCAGCAATAAGACCTTCACCATCAGCAATATCATCACCTTGTGTTCTACTTGCGTCTGCTGTTCTAGCAGCATCATTGACATATATTCTGAACCAAGATGCATAGTTTACCTGAACCTGCATTAACATAAATGAGGAGCCTACATTATCAAAATTCAAGTCTGCGTTTGCGAAGTTACCAATTAATCCGCTTGTAGTCACAGTCTCCGTTGTTCTACTCAGAGTACCGCCACCACCTCCAGTAGCATCAGCAGCAGGAGCCCATTCTGATCCATTATATTTTAATACCTGACCACTCGATGGGCTAGAAGCATTTACGTCATTGAGTCCATCTAGTGTAGATGAACCACCACCACCACTGGGGGCTGCAGTAAATTCCAACGCATTGCCTGAAGAATTCACCTTAATGAATTGTCCAGCAGATCCTAATGTTCCGGGTGTATCAGTAAGACCAGTAAACGTAGAAGAACCACCACCACCAACACCACCACCTTCGTTTGCATTTACCCAGTTAGAACCATTGTATTTTAAAATTTGGTCGGGTTGAAGGTTTGTGAGATTTGTATCAGTTAATTCATCGATTGAATCCACCGCTCCAGATACATCAGCCGGGGCTGCCCAAGCATATGTGCCGTTGGCATTTGTCTTTAAAATATAGCCATCGGTTTCTGTGTTGGTAAGGGTCTCTTCGTATACAAATCGATTGAGTGAATCTGAATAACTAGGAACTGGAGACGAGGTATTAGCGTTATCTGTAAGTACCTTTCTCCACTCACCACCATGAGCATAATACAAAGCACCAGTATCATGTGCGTGTGCTATACACCCGTGATGTGAATTAGCATCAGTATCTAATAACTGCGTTTCTGTACTATACAAGAATGAGATTTTATTTGCGGTGGCCAGAAGCTCGATTTCCTCATCATTATTAATGAGATTTACCACATCGTCCCCGCCTAGCGCATTGTATAGCTCGATAAAGTTATCATTGGTTTTATCAAACGCCGTACGGAGAGGATCACCTGTCCCGTCGTTGGCAGAAGTACCAATATTTACGGTTTGTTTTGACATGTATATCTTCTCCTAAAAGATTTTTTAACTATTTATTCTAAACGGTAGAGTCGTTATCGACCAGTACATCATTTCTGTCCACCCGTAGATTTTGGACATCAACAGTAAGTGTGCTTAAGTCTGGCGAATCTATTAATATTGGTAATGATCCTGGTGGTGCACCATCGTCAATCTGTCCAGCATTATTATAGGTTGGGCCAGGGGTATTGAAATTTCGTCTGAATCGCATCTTCGAAGCCGAACCAGCCCTTGCCTTAAAGATGAAATCACCAAACATTTTAGTTCCTGCAAGGTGGACATTCTCTTTAAGTAATTTTTCGTATTCTTGTTTTGCCAGAGTCGATTTAATTTGATATGAATATTCCTGATAAAAATCACTATCTTGTATTTTCATCGACGAGGTATAATAAGTTTGCTCAGGCAAATATTGATAATATTCTGGATACGTTCTAAACCAAATCTGTTCTTTCATGCTCGGTGCAACTACATTGTTCCATCGATCAATCGCATCCTGTTCTACATCAGAAGCACCATCAAAAATTTTCTGTAATTGAATAACGTCGAAATTATCTATTGCACCATTGAGAGTCAAATCAAGATATGCATAACCATCCGAATGAATCGTGTCCATCCATAAACCAACTTCAGGTGGTGTGGTTGGATCGGTATTTGCAATTAAAGTATTTAGTTGACCTATAAGCTTGACTGTAGGTAATATGGGTGTATCTGCATCAACTGGAAGATCTTGATATCCGTTCAGGTGAGAACTAAATTCTGACCAATAACCACTTGTACTTCCTTGTGTCTCTGCAAATACTGTACCAACTGCTTTAATAGCATTATCGTCATCAAAGATATTACCAAGTTGGCCGGTATTGTAACCAAAGCCGGAATCAATTACTGCGACCTTAGAAATCTTACCAACAGAGAATTCCGTTTCTGCCTCGATGTTTGCATTCAGACCGAGTACCTCTTCTGTGAGGTCATCCCCAGCTTGAGCTATTGGTACATTACCATTGGCTCTAACGATTTCATTTTCAGCCGAGAACCCATAATAATCATAAGGAATAATACCAATAAAACCTTTTTGAGTATCAATCTTTGTGATGATACCAGTTCTACCAGTATTGGTTTCTTCGATTATTGTATTCACATCGAAAACACCTGCCTGTGCAGGATCAGCAAAACTAATTATCTGTGGTCTGCGTTGTAGACTTGAGAATACATCATCCCTTGCTCTGGCAAATAAATCAAATGTATATAGACTGCCTGGGTTGAGATTCTTAAATTCGCGAATGGAACCAATGGTGAGTGTTGAAATATCAAAAGCCTGATCTAACGGAGTACTAAGATTTACCGGTGAAGCAGTACCAGAGAATGGTGCGTTTACCTCATAATCGGCAATATTTAAGACAGTCGCCAGATGCGGTGCAATGGGATCCGTAATAATATTAACGTTAGTTGCGTTGTCGAGACTTAATACCTTGACATCAGTTTCCAGTCCTGTATCAACGAACATATCACCGGGAGACGTATCATTCTTTGGTGTGATAAGCCCGACCCAGCTTGGCTGAATAATTACATTTTCACCTACTGGTCTATCTACTGTTCTCAATATTCGATTGATACTGAATTCATCACCGGCATTCATTTGAAGGCCTAAGACGTTATTTTGTTGTCCTATTACAATGCCTTCGTTGCCTGCAAAATCTCTGACTCTCTCAAAGGCTGTAAATGTCAAATCGTCTTCATTGGCATCAAATTCAGTCTGATTAAATAAAACAGATTGATTTGAAACCATCAGTCTGGTATTTTCTATCGTATAACCAAACCCACCATCTTCTATTTGGTAGTTAATTTCACCAGAGAGTTCATTCGAAACCTCGGTGACCATAACCTCACCACCTTTACCGGTAGTGGTTGATATATTATAGACTTCGCCGATCTCGTGACCAGTTGTTGCAAGCTGATTGGTCGTGTCAACTTCTACGGCACTAAGAGATCCAGCGATACGGCCAAATGAAATTTCTTCACCATCAATTACTGTAATCAGATCATCATATTTTACAAATGTACCTAATACAGCATCAATGTAAATAATTGGTGTAAGAATATTATTCAGAATGACAAAGTTTATTTTGTCGACAGCTGCAACAGCACCGGAAGATGACCCCAGTATGTTTCTACTGAGAAGATCTTTATAACTATATTCTTTATCTGTTTTAGAAAGAAATTTATTCTTATTGGGGAACATCTGTAAATAGATGCCATTCTTCCAGTTTGAATTGGAAGCTTTGAACATGAATCTAGCTGGGTATGTTATTTCTGCATCGAATTCATTATAGAATAATGCAAAGAAGAGTTCAATACCAGCCGGGGTTCCCTTTCTACGATATAAATCAAGAATGTTTTTTGTAATGAATCTAACTGTATCTTGTTTAAGAGGCAGATCAGCCAAAAATTTCTTTTGAAAAAAGATAAGCATCTTTTCGAGCGTATTATCAATATCTCGATATTCGAACATGCGTCTTGCATTATAAATGGATTGGTTATCAGTATTCTCCATCCACTTATAATATTCTGTGACCAGCTCAACGAGCTCTTCACCATTTTCCCTATAGATTGAAGGAAAATGTGACTGAATGAAGAACGATATATTATTTTCTATAACCGCCATCAGAGAGGTTCCTAGTATGTAGTCGTTGAGGTTCTACTGATATTTCCATCAAGTGAGCCATACGCATCATTATCCTCGCGTGTGGCACTAAATCTTACATCAGAATCACGAATGATAAACACACGACCAGTAGGTGATTTAATGTCGTCGGTGTCGGTTTTTGCCATAATCTTAATTGCTTGACCCGGGTAGCCTTCTACCAAAAGTTTAGAGAGTCGAACATCTCCAGTTTCATAGTCGACAGTACCAGCACTTGGATTGACAATCTGTGGATTGGTAAGGTTATCAGTTACCAATTGCAATTTACCCTCTCCATCATCCTGAATGAATACACAAACACCACCCGTAGTATCAAAAACACTACTCTTAATTGCAGGCTTATAATCATTAAATCCATTTGTCAATCTAAAGGGGTATGGCTTTGTTAATTTAGTTTCAAATCTAAATCGTGGGTTTGCAGCAACATTTAATACCGGAGAGTATTGAATTATTGGCCGGATATCAACTTGACAACTTTCGATTGCCGTGTCTAGTGCATCAATACTAGATGCGAGTTTTGATGCTCTCAGTGTCGCATTAAATTGCTCTAGGTTATTATCTGAATATGCCTGAATGGCATTTCTCACCAGCACTTCAAATTCTTGTGGTGATTTCTCAGATAATTTACCAGTGTAACTAATTTTCGCATGAATATCAGCATATAAGAATTGTGTCTGTACGAAGACTGGTTCAATACTTAATGGACTTCTTTCTTTTAAATATTCAATGAATGTATTTGCAAGAGTCGTTGAGATAAGTTGTGCATCATCTTGTAAGAATACGGAGATTGCCACTCGACCGAACTGAGGTGGGTCGAGATCTTCACCACCGTATGCCGAGACTGCTGTAATTTCGGGGAATCTTTGTTGTAATAGAATCTCGTAATCTTTTGTCGTTACTGCTCTATCCTGAATCTGTAATGATTTTGGAGCAAAATATCGAATACTGTCAAGTGATTCTCTTTCAAGTCCACCTTGTGCAGGTGATACAGTTTCAACATTGATCTCGCCATCTCTGAAGCCGGTACTAAAATTAAATGCTCCATTACCTTCATCACCAGATGTGATACGATATTGAACCCTCACATCTTCGAATGGTTCTGGCTGTATGCCGTAATTGTTACCACCAAAATAAATTGCATATGAATTATCAAAATAGGCCTCTACATAGAAAACCTTATCGTCAGGTCTCACACCGAATATTGAATTTGCTCTAATGAAAATATTCTTATCTTCTGTTTCTTCGGCATCAACATAGACAACCAACGAATCAATATCTGTATTGTCATTCGTCAATTGTACTCTGAGTTTTCCATCTGCATCAATAATAAAGCCTTCTCTCTGAAAACTTGTAAGTGTTTGCCCTTCGAAAACTTCTACACCCTCAACAACAAATGTACCCTCGCCAATTCCAGCAGCAGGATCTACGGATACTCGTCTCGCAACGTAGGTTTGATCCGTGACGAAGTTATAATTCTCGCCGAGATAATTTGACGAGAAATCAGTGAATCTTGGAATCTCAATCGTCTGTGCTGTTTCAGCAGTATCCACGATGACGACATTCACTACAGCCTTGGCAGATTTTCTTGATCTTGGTAAATAATTGAGTTCTTTTGCATGAGACACAATTGAATTTTTCAATACAGCAGAGTCAAGGAACATCTCATTGATGGCCATGTTCGTGTAGAAATTATTCTGAAATGTATTATATGCCAAGACGTCAAGAAGCACACTCATATTCGAACCTTCAAAATCGTAGTCCTTAAATTGAGTCTGTGTTCTCAGATATTGCTTGAGTTGCGCTTTGGCACCATCAAAGTCGAGTTCTGTGATTGGTGTCTTAGGATTTGCCATCTTATCTTATCCTTTCTAAAATAACGTTAAGTGTTATTGGCTGTTGTTCGCTCTGCACAAAGAATCTTATTAATACGCCAATTGTATTATCATCGATATTTGACGATACTGTCACATCGATTAATTCACATCTAGGTTCGTATGTTTCAATACAGGTTGTTACCCTATCTTCGATTATCTTAATCAGACCGGGTGTAATGTTTTCAAAAAGTAAAGCTCTGATGCCACCACCAATGTAAGGTTGCATCAAACGTTCGCCGGGGTCCGTTAAAATTAAATTCTTAATTGACTCTTTTACCGCAGCCTCGTCCTTTAATACAGCAATATCCGAACTGATTGGGCTGAGTGCCAAATCTTTTCGCATATCAGAATAGAGAACAGGTTTTTTAGTTCTCGGCGTGTATACCTGTACTGTCATTTATTCTGGCCTCGGTCTTGACGTTAAGTCTAAGTGTATGTGATTGCTGTGTACCTTTGCATAACCAAAACCACTTTCATATGCACATTTCATCATTTCGTCGGGATCACCCACGATTTCTACATCAAGTGCAATTCCAGTTAAGTGTGGAGACTCTGGAGACTCACCAATTTCCTCATTATATTCTTCTGTTCTCCATCCAGCTAGAACATTCATTTGTCCACCAATCTTTTTCTGTAAACGCATTAGATAAACCTTTGCATCTAAATCTACGTTTACCCAACCTTCAAGACCTAACACTTTAGGATCTACCCAATCACCGGATATCTTGACCCTAGTGTCGCTCCCATCTTTTACCTTCTTACAGTTGGGCAAGCCCCAATATTCTTTGACAGTCGGAGGTGGTGGATTGTTCGTTCCTTCTGTGGAATCCCACTTCTGTTCCATACTATTTATTATGTCTTTCTTGCGTTCATCTGACAATCGAATGCCACCATTTCGCACTGCTGTAGATGTATTCAGATTAGAGATAGCCTTAAGCCGGTCAACAACCTTTCTATAACGATTAGAATAATCATCAAGTGGTCGGTTAACATCCTTAATAAGAGCCTCAATATTAGTAGCGTATGCACAAAATCTCATAATCATAAATTCGATTTCTTCGATTGCGGGGTTTTCGAAAAGTCCTGCAATATAGTCAATAAGACCTTCAGCCTCATCCTCTACGTCTTTTTGTTTATCTTCGTTTAAAAGCAAACAAGCTCTTTCTCTTTTCTCTACAATAGTTTTAACGATATCTTCGCGAATAAAGGTTTGAATATCGCCGATGATATCCATAATATTAAAGTTTTCGACTAATGCCATTACCTCTTCGAATACTTTTTTGATCAATTCCTTAATGAGCTTTTTAATTTCACCCATTAAAAATTCTATCGTGGCCTTTTGTGCAAGTTGATTTATTGCCTCATCCAGATTTCTCAATTTTGATAATATCTTTGTAATGGCATCGTCAATTGCAACCAACGTATCAAAGAATGCATCAATCGCACCAAATACTTGAGGTACCAATTTACAAAACCCACCTAGAATACTATCAGAAAATGATGCCTGATAATATGCGTCTAGGTCTCTTAAGAGGCCATTATAATTTACATTAGCCTTATTATTAAGTCCATTTGGAGTGAGGTTATATTGATCGAGAAAATCTGCGACCTCAATATTACTTAAATTACCTTTATCCCATCGACGACTAAGGCCAGGGTAGTTTTCTAGTGCATCTTGAACATAATCTGTCCTTAAGAAAACTCCATTAATAAAATCTGACGAATCATAAATTGCGTTACCATAAAGATTAGTAAGTCTTGCAAGGGGATTTCTTTCTGCGTCTCGTAAGACATTAGTGGCATACTCCTGCGAGAATTGCTTCACCTTACTGAGAGTGAATTCTCCGTCTGCGTCAACACCAACACCCCCAGTTAGGGACATTGATGCCATTCTTGACTGATCAGTAATGTCTATGCAATTTGATGCCATTTTTATTCCTCAGCCGAAATATACCCACCAGTAGACTGGGTATTTTCAAATTTAATATAAGAGAGTGCAGCCGACCGTGAAGGCGGTTCTGGCATTTGACACTCTGCTGCATTAATTGTTGGCAATGCAAATGATGGAACTCCAGGCGATACTGCAGGAATTGCAAGACCCATTGCCATTGAAATTAAATCATCGATAAACACAGAGGTACCTTTAATACTGACATTTGCAGCCCCTTGTAGAGACATCTGTGTATTAGATTTAATGTGAGCTGGTCCAGCAGTAGACTCCATAAAGAGACCGGTGAGAGACCTCACATTAAAACCAGTACCATTCAATGCAGGAATGAGACCATTACAGTCAATAAACATATTCGACGATCTCATATGAATATTCATACCCGAAAAGAACGTCGTACTTGTATCGGCGAATACCTCAAATTTACCACTCAGCGGACTGAGAGGATTTAAATTTGCATGAAAGTATATATTATTACCTTTCACATTTACCCGAGTTTTACCTTGAACCTGTAATTCTTTTTCAGCAAGAATTGACATTGTGCCGACATTTGCCTGAATCTTTACATCTGCAGCTCTCATTTGAATCTGATCACCACCGTTAAGGTTCATCTGTCCACCCACGCCAAATTGCGCATTGCCGTGTACCAGAAGATTGTAGTTCCCTTCAATCTCTTCTGTCTTGTTACCTTTCACGTAAACATGAGCATCGCCACCAATCGTTACTACGTGATTAGCACCAGTGCCTTCATATTTGTTTTTCGTGGTGACCTCGTGTCTTGCCCCTTTGGATTTCTCGGCAACATTACCCATCGAATCGATTTGAATATATGACCCTTCCTTGTGACGAATTGTAATTCTCTCGCCACCGGGTGAATCATCAAGCTCGATTGAATGGTGTACAGTCTCAATCACACGATTGTGTGGGTATTTTGTAGCATATGCTGTTTGTGGTTCACTCCAATTCTTGCCTGTGCCACCAATCTTGAAGCCTTCAATTCGATTGACCTCTTGTGATGCAACACCAGTTTCTTCGATATTCTCACCTCTTGCCAAACGAGACATTTGAGCCTGTCCAGCATCACGTGGTGAATGTCCTTTTGCAAGAAGTTTACCATCGCGTTTTGGTATCGCACCCATAACCTTATCATCAACGGGTTCAACAAATTGTGTTGGTAATAACCCTAGAACTACCGGTACCTGTGCTGCTCTACCGTCAAGAAACATGCCATAGACATATGAATTAATGGCAGGCAAAAAGTTATTTGGATCATAGTTACCATGGGCAACCATAGACCAAGGCAAATCTTCAGTAGAAACCTGAGCCTTTGTACCATGAATACTAAACGCACGAACCTTTACTCTGCCCATTAATGTGGGGTCATCATTATCTTCAATGATACCCAGAAAGAAAAGTGGTTCTCGTATTCCTACGCCTAATTCAAATGACATATTTCCCTCATTGTTTACTCATATATCTAACTAGTTTTAATTTTGTTTCTAAAACATTATTTGCCATTACGTGTTCAGTTGTGTGAACCAGATAGTTACCAGAGAGTCTTTGATTATCGACTGTCTTATCTGCCACTGCACTAAATCTTGAAGCCTTTATATTTACAACCATACCCGGTTCTATATCTAGTCTACCTTTTAGATGAGCAGTAGCCGAGACATAATTTAAATGATGTGAATGCTTTAGGTTTTGTGAAACTATCTCGGTATGATATTGATTTGGTTTATTTACGCCGGGGATCTTTTCTTTATAATCTTTGTAGATCATAAAACGCAATGCGTTATCTTTATTGGTATATTTTTCGATCCACTCTTTACTGTGTATATCATCAGTGATTGAACCAGAGCCCATATCAGTGAACTCATTCTTTTTATATTCAAATGTCTTGTCTGTTACCTTACCTCGGAGCAGATCAATTACAAATCCTCTGTTCTTGTAGCCACCCGCAAAGATATCTGCCGAATCATCGACTCGAGTATCGTTCATCATGGCTTCGATTTGCATGATTTGTGCTTTAGCGTCTTTGGGCTCTCTTCCAGTCACAGGATTAAATACCAACTGTTTTTCTCTACTAATCCCTGGTCTGTCAAGGTTTTTATTTGCCTGTGCAAATTTAATTAACCATTCATCTGTCACCCAGTAATATCCTGTGATTGTTTCAAAGAATCTAAATGCCGATGATTTACTTTCTTCACTGTAAGCTCTTTGTGCAATAAAATTCAATGCCGAAGCCGGTGTGAGGTTTGGAATGACCGTAGCAAGACTTAATGTGTCTGCCGAATGTTCAAAATAAACTGTCTTTGCATTACCAATGGTTCCACGAACATCTTTAAAACTGGGTATGCCCGAGTACAGCATATTCCCCGAGTCAAAAACCTTACCATAACTTTGATTGAAAATGTTTTGTGCGACATCACTGGCTGTTCTTTTCTTAAAGGCTTGTATAATCTTTTTTGTTCCTGCTTCGAAACTTGTCTTTGATATTACATGAAGATTATAAATTAAACCTCTATAGTTACTATGAGGCTGTACACCATCGACACGGACAATATAACCTTCGATGAAAATTTTGGTGCCGAGATCCTTACACTCAATTTCTAACTCAATTGTTTCCTCACCACGAACCTCACCAAACTCTCGTTCACCTTCAAGCCAACCAATCATATCGGCAACCTGAAGAACAATACTAAATGATGGAGTGGTGATTGATTGAGTAATTGAGAATCCACCAATGAGTGCTACGATATTTTCAGTCTTGGTTTTACTGAAATTGCTCACCTCAGCCTTCGTGATCATAGCCTTTGATGGATTGAAATCTCCGGTAGTCATTTACTAGTCACCACTATTTCTTAATGCATCGATGTATTCTTTCGAAAGCTGTGCCGTGAAATTCTTATCGAACAAATAAATCTCTTTCTTATTATCATTGAGATCTTGTTCATATTGGTATATACGATACGGCTTCCATTCTTCCGGAATAATTCGTTTAATAATAATTTTACGACCTTGTTCAGTTCGCAGAATTACTCTGTCCTCTCTTCTCAGATATATCGTCTGAAAAGATTCTGGAGCTAATAAAATTTCGTCAACTGCCATTATTTCTTCCTCGTGATAGACCAGATAGTACCGGACGGACCTGTATCGGTGTCTACTTTGTATTTGTTACCCACTGTCTTCTTAACGAGACGAGAATATAATCTTTCACGTCCTTGCAAACCTTTCTTCTTTGACTTTTTGTCTTTGGCAGCCGACAGATTCATATACTTGGGGTTTTCCATTTTAATGAAATCAGCAAT
>TARA_Y100000385_G_scaffold263622_1_pt1 | contig 19480 bp, 11 predicted proteins | sample TARA_Y100000385 | Tara Oceans TARA_Y100000385 (sample SAMEA2620980) | marine metagenome | biome: marine biome (ENVO:00000447); feature: surface water layer (ENVO:00002042); material: "saline water (ENVO:00002010), including plankton (ENVO:xxxxxxxx)" | depth 5 m
GACACCATCTCAAAGAGCAATGCGTTTAGCCAGAGAAAGATCACCTGCCAGAGGCAGATCACCCGCCAGAGGTAGACCAGCCGCCAGAGGCAAATCACCCGCCAGAGGCAAATCACCCTCCAGAGGCAGACCAGCCACCAGAGGTAAATCACCCGCCAGAGGCAGACCAGCAGCCAGAGGCAAATCACCCGCCAGAGGCAAATCACCCGCCAGAGGTAGAGGTAGACCATCAGGTAAAACAGAGACACCATCACAAAGAGCAATGCGTTTAGCTAGAGAAAAAAAAACTAAGAAATAATTTGATATGTAATAAAACTGTAATAAAACTGTAATTATAAATTTATTTACTTAAAAATTAAATATGTTTATATTTAAATAACATGTTTAAAGTTAAAGAAGATGTTGCGAAAGATCCTTTATATAAAAGAGCCGAAAGATTATATTATAAAACAAAACCTAAAGATGAAGAACAATATTTTGCTTCTGAGGATATAACAGTTACCCCCAGAAAACCTACTCCCTCGAGAGTAAAAACTGGTAAAAGAACTGTAGCTCAAACCAGAGAAAGTGCACCGGTAGGAGGACCAGCTGTAAGATTAAGGTCTGTAAAAAAACCTGCTGCTAAAGGAAAAACACCAGCAAGAAAAACTACTTCTGGAAAAGATAAAAAACCTATAAAAAAGAAATAAATAATTAAAACTATATTAAGATAAATAGATTTATTCTAATATGGTTGAACTGATTATAGATAACAGGGAAAATATAAAAGAATTACTATTAGAGAGTGTTCCTGATGCTAAGTTTGAAAATCTTGAAATAGGTGACTATGTATTTAAAATAGACGAAAAACCCTTCATAATAATAGAACGTAAAACAATAACAGACTACGCAGCATCAATAGTAGACGCAAGAAGTAGAGAACAAAAAAAACGACTGATTGCTAATAAAAATTCTGCTAAAATAATGTATCTTGTAGAAGGAGATTTAACAAAAGATAATCAAAGTTTTAAATATAATAAAATTGATAAAAATACTATAATTTCATCTATTATTAATACGATGTATAGAGATGAGCTCCAAGTTTTTCATACAAGTAATCTTATGGAAACAATATTTTTTATACAATCAATTTATAAAAAATTAGTAAAGCAGGGAAATTCTTTTATTGAATCTAAATCTACCTATGAAAATGACCTTATTAATACAGTTAAGTCATCTAAAAAGAAAAATGTAACTCCCGAAATAAGTTTTCAAATGATGTTAAATTGTATTCCTGGAATTTCTAATAAGGTATCCAAAAGACTTTGTGAAAAATTTGGTTCAATAAATAACATGATTGAACAAATTAAAATCATTAATTGTAATAAAGAGCGAATAGAGTTTATTAAAAATATCAAAACAGGCGATGATAGTAAATCAAAAAAATTATCAAAGACAGTTGCTGAAAATTTAATAATTAATTTAGGATTAGATAATCAAATTTCTGAATTGTCTTCTGAAGGCAGTAAACCTAAACTTTCTGATTCTAATATACCTAAGTAACCTGAAAAGGTGGTAGGTGATTCTTGAGACGAATCTCTGCTGGTAGTAGAATCAACGTCTTCGTTAGTATTAACTGTAGTATTAACTGTAGTATTAACCGCAGTATCTCCTGTTATATTTTCGGTATCTAAATTAACAGATGTATTTGTTATAGTTTGGTTATTTCTCCATGTAGCTCTGCGTCTTGCTCTAACAACTCTTCTGTGCATAATTTCATGTTTATCATCAAATATTAGATTATGGTTTTTAGCAATTTTCATATATTCGCTTATAGCATCACCATATGAAAATATATCATGTTCATTTAGAACAAATAATTCTAATATCCCAGAAAATATCTTTCTGACATTTTTAGTTCTTTTGAAACAAATTCTACAATAATGGTCGTATTCTCCTAAATAATTATCAATATTCATAAACCAATCGTCCTCCGATAAATTATTTGTTTCAGTAACAGCACATTTGTAAATAAGATAACAATAATATTTCTTTTTAAACTTATCAGTAGAAAAATACGAATTTTTCATTAGTATGTAATGTTCAGGTAATGATCTACCTTTTTTACAATAGTAATCCAATATTTTATCATAGATAATATATTGTTGTCTAAGCGTTAATTCTTCATTTGTGTAGGGATTTTTTGGTGTAATAGGTTCTGGGATAATATAATCAGAATTAATATTATAAACAGCAAATTTATATATTGCTAGAATTTCAGAAATTCTAAATTGATAAATTTTACTATTATTTTCGAGTTTAATAATATTTTTATCATAATTATGAATATCATTAAATTGAAGATCTTGGTTATTTATAATATTTATTTCTTTATTTTTTCTTTTTTTTAAAGTGGAGTACACATGTTTATTCAAAAAATGTCTAATTATGGTTAATTTACTAAATGTATTTATTACAAATTCACAATCATATGGTGTTAAAAAAACGGTGTTGCGATTATGAAGATATTTTAATTCTTTATTTAATTTTTTATAGTTATTATTTTTTTTTAAAATATCTAATCGGTTAAGAACAATTTTAATAATAGATTTACAGTATATTATTGATAACCATCCTTTATATTTTTCAGTAAAGTTAATATTAACTGCACTATCACTATTTCTTTGAAATCTAAAAAAAGATTCTGAATTAGACATATATAATAAATCATATAGTAAATATCCTTTAATTAAAAAAATTTGATTTATTAATTACATTAAATTTAATAATACAAAATGTCAGAAGAAAACGTAATTAGTCTTGATCCTTGGAACAGTAAAAATAATCTACTTACAGAAGATGACGTGTATAATATCCTTGAAAGAGCTGGATTTAGTAATATAAGAGATGTTATGAAAATAAACAATTTAGCATTGTATCAAACTGCTTTTGTTCATTCTTCTTATGTTAAAAAATGTATTTATGATAGTCTTAATAAAGATGGAAGTAAAAATATTGAAGTGAGTAAAAAACCGCCAGGAGCAATAGAATTATTTGAGGAGAATCAAGATTATGAAAATCAAGAATTTCTTGGAGATAGAGCTCTAGATTTCAGTATTGCATTCTATATTTATAGAAAATATCCTGATACTTCACAGGGTTTTAAAACAGTCTTGAAGACTAAACTTGTTAAAACAAGCAGTTTAGCAAAATTTGCTAAATATCTTGGACTCGGTAAGCATTTAATTATTTCAAAACAGGTAGAAGAAATGACAATCGCAGGTAGAAATAACGACAGAATTCTTGAGGATGTTATGGAAGCATTTATATGTGGTTTGTTTCTTGATCAAAACCAAACAGGTTATGTATCAGAGGTTGTAAGTAAAACTGTTACTTCAGATAAAATTAAAAGAGATTTGAGACTTATAGGACCCGGTTGGGTTATTGTTAACTCATTTGTTGAAAATTTACTTGAACTAGTAGTTGATTTTGAAGAATTGCTTGCTAAAGAAGAGAATTATAAAGAGCAAATTTTACAATATTATCAAAAAGAATTTCATATTACGCCAGAATATATTTCAATTTCAGTTGAAGGTCCACCTCATCAACGTATATTTACAGAAGGTGTTATTGATAAGGATGGTAATGTTGTAGGAAAAGGTGTAGGTAAAAAGAAGGCTGATGCTCAGCAACAAGCTTCTCTTGAAGCACTTAAATTCTTTGGGTGCCTTGAATAATAAATTTGATAAGATGTGTAAACTATTATCATTAGTATTTTCTTTTTATATATTAAATAATGCGGACTACTAAGAAAAAAAAGATTGTGGTAAGAAATCCAGAAAAAGTTATACCTATTATGAAATTATTTCATAACGATAATAGTATTGATCGAGTATCATTACCTGAATGGACATTACCAAGTAATAAAGACTTCCCTGATTTTTTAAAAAGATTTGATGACGCTACAAGAAGTCAAGAAAGACAGCCTTTAAAATTATGGAATAGTAACGAGCAAAAATATGCTGATATAGGTGCATACTCTCATCAAAAGTTTGTATCTGATTTCATGAATGATAATTCCCCATATAGAGGTTTGCTACTTTATCATGGTCTTGGTTCAGGTAAATCGGGAGCATCAATTATGATAACTGAAGGATTTAAAGATAGAAGAGTTGTTATTATGTTACCTGCTTCTTTAAGAAATAACTATGAAAGAGAATTAGCAACTTTTGCTGATATCGGCTACAAACAAAACTATAATTGGAAATTTGTAGATTTAACAACAGTTCCGGATGATAAAATGGATTCAGTTAGAGATATGCTTGTAGAAAAAGGATTAGATGCTGGTGTTTTTGTTAATATTATGCACCATAATAATGTAAAATCTTATAAAAAGGGTGTTTGGATGATTAAATACAATGAGAGTGAACCTAATTTTGATAGTTTGGATGAAAAATCTCAAGCTCAGTTGCTTGACCAAATCAAAATAATGTATAATTTTAGATTTACTATCCTTAATTATAATTCAGGACAATACACTATAACTAATATTTTTGAAAAACTTACACCTAACTATCCCGCAATTCACTTAAAATTATTTGGAAGCAAAAAGAAATCCCAGCTAACCAATAAAGATAGAACAGCATTACTAAATTATGTCTATAATTCAGAAAATGGAGTATCTAATCCATTTGATAATAAAGTATTAGTTATTGATGAAATTCATAATTTAACTGCTTCTATGGTGGGAGGTGGTTTTAATGGACCTAAATTATATGAATTAATAATGAGAGCAAAAAATCTAAAAATAGTTCTTCTTTCAGGAACACCCGTAATTAATTATGCTTTTGAAATAGGATTAATGATGAATATGTTAAGAGGATTAATTAGGTCATATAGAATTAATCTTAAACATCCAAATGGTATATTTAATGCTGCTCAAATTGAAAATATCTTAAAAGCTACACCACACGTTGATAGATTTAAATTAAATATTAGAAATAAAAGCATTGATATAACAAGAACACCTATTGGATTCATAAAAAGTCCTTCAGGTAATAGAAAAGTTGTAAAAAGTGATTTAAATAATGATCCAAGTGACCAGTATTTTGTTGGAGTAATTATTCAAGAATTAAGTAAATTAGGATATCAACAGAACGGAGAATTTGATATAAGCTATTATTCAATGTTCCCCGATTTGCTTGTAAACAGAACCAGTTCAGAGAGTATGATTGGTAATAGTAATGAACGCGATATTAATAAGGAACTATTTAATAATTTTTACATTGATACTGAAAATTTCCTTCTTAAAAACACAATTACATTTAAAAATAGAATTACTGGATTAGTATCATTTTACAATGAAATAAGTGGTAAAGATGAAGCTACAGGTGCTGATATTTTTCCGGAATTGGAATTTGCTGAAGAAAAAGATACACATGCCTATATGTCAAATTTTCAATTTATTGAATATGCTGCCAAAAGAAAAATCGAGAGAGAGCTAGAGCAAATTAATAAAAGAAGAGGCGGTGTAAATCAAAAAGCCATGATTGAAAGTGTTACAGAAAATGTGCCCAATTTGTTTAGAGTCTTTTCCAGACAAAAAGGCTTATTTGTATTTCCTCCTACTATTGAAAGACCTATGCCTCCTAAGAAGGATGAACTTATTAAAGATAGTTTAATTACATCGGCTGGAAAGGAAACAGTTAATAGAATTACCGAACAATTAAAAGTGATTTTTGAATTAGAAGTTTCTAAAAGACAAGATGAATTAGAGAAATATCTCGGTGCTCTTTCAAGTAAAGATTCAGCAGTAGCTGATGAACTAGTAGGTAAATTATTCTCAAACAATCCGGGTGAATTTAAAGATAAAGAAGCTTGGTTAAAATCATATAAATTTAATGACAGTAATGCTTTGAATCTAGATGTAAATGTAACTTCGGACGAATCGGAACAAACATACAGAGATATATGTATTCAGGCTATTGGGCAATTGACTGAAAATAATTTAGCAATAGATGGAGATGGAATAAATTTAATGGATTTATCACCCAAGTATGCTTTAATGTTAACTAATATGCATAACACGCCTGGATTGATTTTTGGATATTCGCAATTTAGAAGTGTTGAAGGTATTGAGATATATGCGAGAATTTTAATCAGACATGGTTATTCACAATTAATAACAACTTTACGTGGAAAAGAAGTAGAAATAGAGAAAGACATTTCGATTGAAGTAGGTTCTCGTGTTAGGTATGAAGTTAGTAAAGATACTTGGCGAACATATCTTGTAGAAGAAATAGAAGGTTCCTCTGTAAGACTAGAAGGTATTGAAGATCTTGTTGAAATAGATAAAGTCCACAGGGCATGCTTTGCTCTTTGGACAGGAACTGAATCTGTAGAAGAACGTAGTAAAATTTTAGATATATATAGAGGCTTAAGTAATAAGTTTGGTCAAGATTGTTTGATGCTCTTTACTACACAATCAGGAGCTGAGGGTATATCGTTAGCTTATGTAAGACAAGTTCATATAATGGAACCCTATTGGAATAATGTTCGTATTGAACAAGTAATAGGAAGAGCACGTCGTATTAAGTCTCATGTTTTATTACCTGAAGACCAACGAAATGTAAAAGTATTTCAATATATAATTAAACTTACAGACGCTCAAAAATCCGGTTTATGGGTGGCTGATATGGATGAAAGTGAACTTAAGTTAATTCAAGAAAGTAAAGACAGTGGGTTTGATGCAGATGAATATCCTGAAACAGCTGAAATATCAACAGCTTTTGAAATATATGCCCAAAAACTTTCAACTGAAATTACACAAAATGATGAGGGGTTATCATCAGATGAAGTTCTGGCGGAAATTTCAAAGAACAAAAAGCGTATTTTAGATGGCTTTTTAACTTTAATGAAGGAATCAGCAGTAGATTGTAATTTCAATAAAAGAGACAATATAATGTCGAATCGTGAATTGGAATCACTTAAATGTAATGACATAATAATAGGAGAAGGCGATGTTACATATGATATATGGATTGATGAACTTGATTCAAGAACTGCCAGCTCAGCAACTGAATCCGAGAAGATAAAAAAAATAAAAACTAAAAAATTAATTATGACACAACAGATAAAAGGTAAACCTATAAAAACTTTCCTTAATTTACCCCCTGAACTATCAGATATCACAGTTAGTGAAGCAATTAGACAACTTCCAGTTGGTCATAAAATTTATGATTATTACATTTACTATGATTTATACCATAAAGAAAGAAGCGGTGGTTTTAAAAGTTTATTCAAAGTAGGTGAAATTATAAATCAGGAGGGACAAAACAAAATTTCATTTAGTAAATCATTTGTAGATAGAATTGACGACTACGGTGAAATTCACGATTGTATGGTTGAAAAAGAACGGGAAGGTATTACTATGCCTGAGTCGGGAGAATTTGAAATTATTAGATACGCATCAGAAATTAAAGAATGTCATAAGAAAAAAGAAAAATGGGTATGCCAATTTTGTGATGAAACTGTAACAGGACCCGAATGTGTGGATTGTTCTGTTTCAAGAGCCGAATCAGAATCATATCAAGTTAAAAGCACTCAAACAACAACATCTACAAAAACCAGAATTACATTACTTGATTTTGAATCTGATGATGAAAGTGCCTCTGACGATGACAGTAGTTCTGATTCTGGATCCGACTCTGGAACTGACTCTGGAACTGACTCTGGATCTGACTCTGGAACTGACTATGGCTCTTCTTCAGACTCTGGAAATGATAGTGGTTCTGATTAAACAATGCTACAAATTATACTAAAATATTTTTTCATATAATTATTATTTATTATATGAGTTAATTCAAAATCACAAATATCAATACTAAAATGTCCAGTTGATTTTATTATTATTTTATGTCTAGGAACATATTTATACTTATAATAATTTAAAACCTTTTCTACACTAAAAGGTATAAATTCTATTGTATCAATAACTGTATTTTTGAGATCATTTCTAATTGTAATACTTGGGTTAAATTTATGTTCAGCATTGGAGTAAAATGATATATTTTCGATTAAGAAATCATTATGAATTATATTAAATTTATCTACTTTTATTGGTAAAATTTCAGACTTTACATATTTCCCCTTATCTTTCCCTGGTATATAATATTTCCCCATATTATAAGATTTATTACTCGTTGGTTTATTATTAATATTATCATTTAATAGCATTAGAAACTCTGCTTTGGATGTAAAATCTCTATATTGATGGGGTGAATTTTTGTAATAAGGCATATCATACAATAAATATTCACAGTTAATAGGTATCTTATGGTAATATTTATAATATGATTCGTAATTGTTATGTAACTCTTTGGGAATATTTTCGAGAGTTAACAATAATTTAACCATACTATTTATTTGAATATTGTATTTAAATAAATAATATTAATTGAGTTCGGGTCTTATTTCAGCGGTAGGATCAAGTTCTTGAGTTTTAATTTCAAAAATATATTCCAGTTGATTTGAAAGATTAACCAATTTATGGTCATTTTCAGAGGCAAGATCAGTTTGAATAGTATAAACGTCGTCCGAGGGGTCGTTGTTTCCCCCATCATCATGATTAGTTAATTTAACTTTTGTTTTTTGATTTTCATTTATATTAAAAATACGGTCTCTTGGAAATGTATTAGCATAAAATTCTTTTGTAATAGTTGAATTAGGATCACTATAACTAGAAACTTGAGTAATATCACTATCATTAAATGACGATTTAGCATTATCACCATCTGAGTCCAATAATTTAAGTGTTAATCTATCTAATTTAGCAAGAGGAGATGAATAAAACATTGTAAAATCATCATCATCGTTTTTGTAATATAAATATTTTCTGCCATTACTAAAACCAAATTCTTTATCAAAATGTATTTTACAGAATATTTTATCGGTAAATGTTTTTGTGCTAATTATATTAGATCCAAACTCATCAACTGATAAAAAGAAATATGGTTCAGGAACATAAAATTCATCTCTGGGTTTGGGAATAATAACTCTTTTAAGTTTAATAGATACAACATTCTTTAATACTTGTTGGACAGTTGGATTTCTCATACCCGTTGAAGTAAATGTTTGTTGTTTTACTCCATTAGCGTTACTAACAGTGTCAGCTCTATCTTCAACTTGAAGTGTTTGAGTCTGCGTTCCTTCTGCTCCAAAAACAATTCTGAACTTGTATTTGTCAAATTCACTATTAGAAAGATCTCGATCTCTTGAACTTACAATTAAATTATGAGTTCTTAATGTCAATGGTTTTTCTTTCTGTTCTTTAATAACTCTTGGTATATCCATTATCGTATTGTAAAATTTAGATATGTCATTTTTTTCCATGATTTTAATCATCGAATCAATTTTATTATTTGCATTTGTTAAATTATTACCTTGGGATTCTAAACCAGATTTAATAACTTGTAACTCATGGTCTGGTATAGCATTATTTGAAACAGATGTTAAATCTCTGGGAGCAACTGAATTATCAATTAATTGTTTAGGATATAACTCAGTTATTTGTTCATCAGATTTATCATTTTGCTGTAGATTTTGAAGCTGGTTATTAAATTGTGAAGAAATACCATCATTATCGCTCATTTGTGCTAAAACTTGATTATAGTCAATATTATCTGGACTCATATCGTCATTACTGGTATCGTTAATTTCAATTCTTGGTCGGTCTGAGTCATCTTCCTCTTCTACAAGTGATGTAAATTGATTTTCAAGAATATTATTAATTGGTTTATTGTCTTCCGCAAGAAATTGAGTATTTTTTTGAGTTGGCGGATTAAATTGCCCAGTTTGACTTAAATTAATATTTGCTTGACCTTGATCTACATTAGAATGTTTCTGTATATTATTAATCTGATTTTGTAGTTCTTCTTGTTGTTTAAGTAACATTTGAACTTGGTTATTTTGAGGATTATTCATGTAGCTTTGCTGTGTTAACATACTATTTTGAGAAACAGGACCACTATTCATACTTGGATGATTTACCCCATTTTGAATTTGGCTAATACTATTAGATGCGGACATATTATTAGATTGAGAACTCGAATTAGCTATATTATCATAATCGGTTTGTCTACTTTGCTGTAACATATCATATTTATTTTGAACATCATTATTTGTTGCACTATTTGGTTCTTTAAAGTTAATAGGTTTGGGAAACTGTGCTGGTTGTTGGTCTCTATCATTTACAAGTCTATTAAAATTGGACATTACATTTGATGAACCATTAGTGGTAAGAGGCTGTTGAACAGTTGTGGATAATGGTCTATTATCTAATTTATTAATTTGTTGTTGAGAAATAGAATTCATATCTCTTTGAAGTTGATCTATATTTGTCTTATTATTAATTTTTTTAATTGTATCAGTAAAATAATTCATAGCAACATTAATTGACTTTTGAGAAAGATATCTACTCGCATCTAAATTACTCATATTAGATGGAAGATTAAATGAATTCCTTTGTTGATAAACCGCTTTAATAATATTAATAAGTTCTTTGTGGAACTTTTGGTCGGATTTTATATCAAAATTATGTTGTGCTTGAATCTTATCAGATAGTATATTATAAATTATATTGAAATTTTCTTTCGAGAAAAAAACCTTCTCCATTATATTTATTATATATTTAATATTTAATTATTTTCCTTTATAATGTTATTAACTATATAAAACTTTTTTAAAAATATATTATAAATGAATCATGATTCATATAATTCTCATATAATTCCAAGTCCTGAAACTGTAAGACCAAGAAATGACCATTCTCAAATTATTATTGTTGATTCAAAAGATAGAAATAAGTTTTTATATAAAAATTCTAATAATTACGTTGCTGAATTAAATTCCCAATTTTACAATGTAACTGAGGTAGAATTAATATCTATGTATTACAAATTTAGTAATTACGAATTTAATAATAATAATAATAAATTGTTTATTACTAATAGTACAACCAATGACAGCTTATCAATTTCATTAGGAATAGGTAATTACACCATTGAAAAAATGATAAGTCATTTAATCTATAAATTTAACTCTTACTGTAGTATTAAAAACTTAAATTATGAGATTAAGCCTAAATATTCATCTGTTTTAGATAGGTTTTATTTTATGATTAATAATTCAGATAAATTTACACTAAATTTCAAAGGTAATGAAAAAAGTTATCCATCGACTCTATATGGCAATACAGTAACAAGTACAAATATATATTCTTATAAGAATAATACAAATGGTGGCTATTTTGGCTTTTCAGAGAATGATTTTAGTAATACTTACAATCTTTTCTCAATGAAAATCGAAACTATCAATACGGCTGAAAAAATTCATAGAATTACATTAACTATAAAAGATAAAACAAGTTATTACAATTTGATTAATGTTTTAAATACACAGGACGCTGATATGCAAATTTACTTTGAAAATAGTAATAATGGAGTAAATACTTTTTACACTATTCTTTATAATGAATTAATAGGTCATGAACTTGTATCTGATGAATCTATATCTGTTATATTAAAATTAAGTGAAAATATTAATAATTTACTAATTATAAACCCTATTTTCTATACTAATATCATTATGGGTGATATTATTAGAAGTGATATAAAAGATTCTTATGTTCTTTTGGATGTTCAGGAATTTAACCGTTTGGAATCTTTAAACAGTAATATTCAAAATAGCTATGTTAAAATTCCTGTAAATCAAAATGAACATATATATTTTGATAATACTAAAAATCATGGAACAATAAAATATTTTAATCCTATACTAAAAAAACTAGATAGATTAACAATAAAAATTAAAGATCGAGATGGTAATATTTTAGACAGTAATGGTTTAAATCACACGATGGTATTTGCAATAAAAAGTCTTAATAGTAAAAATAATTTAGCATAATATTCTAATAATATTTATTATTAGATTATTCGATTTTATGTTCTTCTTTCCACTGATTGAATTCATTTAAAAATAATCGAATTCTTTCCTTAACTTCTTCTGTATTATTATACTCTAAAATTTCATCCCTTGTCAATGGCAGACCATCAAAAGGATTTGTCTGATTAAATACAAGATGATTCATTATAATTTTTTTTTCTACAATTGTTTTTGTATTAGGCATCTCAATAGGGTCTTCAATAGGTATATAATATATTGGATCAACAAAATCAACTGGTATATCTTCGTCATATTTTTCGAGAGTTTGATTTTTCGCATATATTTTTTTATCAAGAACATCCATAAATCTATTTAGAATATCACTTATTTTCAAATCACTTGGATTATGGTTAATAAAGCCTATTAATTTTTCTGTGTTTTCAATACATTTTCTATCATATAAACTATCATTATCTACAAATGATTCAGTAAAATTTTTATTATATGTAATCGTCCTTATATCATTGAAGAATTTTGTATAAAAGGAATGAATATTCTCTGTAAAGTAATAGGAAAAGATATTTAGTTCATTAAGTGAGCTTTCAGAAAATTGTTTAAAATGACAATATAATCTATTTTTGTAAGAACTGTTAAATACAGTGCTAAATAGCTCACAAAATTTATTAATTATAAATGGATTGTGTATGTTTTTCCTTCTAATTAATAGACTAACTATTTCGTAAATCATAATTATATTATCGAATGAATTAACTACTTTATAAATATGTGCGGTAGGTTTCCTATCATTTTCTACTAAAGCTTTTATAGATGTTTCTAAAATAACAAAATTTTCTGTTATTTCACTAATTAATAATGTAACAAAAGAACATATTTTATGAGAATCTAATTTATCAAATACAACCAATTTTTCTGCATAATTATCTAATTCAATCAAATCTTTTTGATATTTATAGTAAAGGAATGTTGGATCAAATCTCATAGATTCAGTAGGTTTTACATATTCTGAAATACACCTTGTAATATGAAATCTAACAAGTTCCTTTTCATAAAATCCGGAATTTTCGTCATACTTTTCAATTTCAGAATAATATTCAACAAGAGATGATATAACTGATTCGTTATTAAATATTTTCCAAGAAGAATCAGATAAAATGCGAACCTTTGTATGAACGTTCACCTGTTTACTACAAAAAATATCATTAAGTTTATCGATATAAATATCTTTAACAAGATTATCTATAAGAGAATCAATAGATGGATTATTAGATTTGTATTTATACCATTTATTAGTTAAATAAGGAATTAAACTTATAATTTCACTATAATTTGTATGAGTTGTATGATTAATAAAATCAAAATCTGATAAATATTTACAAAACAGTGTTGTAAAATGTATATTATTTACTAGAAAAAAATTATTAATTGTGTCATTACATTTGGTAATTTCAATTAATAATCGTGAATTATTATCACTGGAAGTCCTGTTAATGTATTTTCTTAAATAGTCATCAGACACAATATCTAGAGTTTCTAATGTATTTCTAGAGGCAGATATTATGGTGTATAATTGTCCTAATATTGTAAATAATAGTTTAGCCATGCTATTAAATAATGATAATCCTTCGTTGACAGAAAGGTCTGTTGTAAATCCAACCATTAATTTAATGAAATTTATATAAGTTATAAAATCACTATGTCGGAATGAATAATAATTTGAATTTTGCAAGAAAAGATTTAGTCTCGTATACAATTTTTGAGAACACACTTTGTAAAAAGTTAAATGTTTTTTATTAGGTTTAAAATTAAAATGTTGAATTCCCCAGTCTCTTATCAAAAGAGTGGATAACATGTTATCATAAAACAAATGTTTTTTAATGAAATAATCAATAAGTTCATCTGTTAAAAAATCTTTGTCAAAATATCTTTGAATAGGAATTGTCTTAAATAAACTTGCTATTTTTGAAGCGACATGATATTTTGTTGAAATATAAACATGTTCGTCTTTTAATAAATCGTATAAATTTACTAATGATTGAACATACTTTTTAAGCGGAACTGAAGAAAAAATAATATTATATAAATCGTTAGTAAAAGTATTATTTACTTCTGCTACAGGATCTACTGAACGATTAACGATACAGTTAAGAAAATCTTTATCGGTATCATCTAAATTATTAAAATGAGATGAGTCGGTAATAGTCTTTTTATTTAGAGCAAATTCTATTCTATATTCAGTGGTCTTTTCTTCATTTTCATTACTGATAGAAATTTCAATACTGTCATTATTTACTGGTGTGATATTAGAAGATGTAGTATCAACAGTTGTATTATCGACAGGTGTAGTATCAACAGATGTATTATCGACAGGTGTAGTATCAACAGATGTATTATCGACAGGTGTAGTATCAACAGACGTATTATCTATTGCGTTTTCTGAAATATTATCTGTATCGGAATTATTTTCAGACGAAGTCTCTGAGATATTATCAAGTTCGTTGTCAGAATTATTAGAGATAATACTATGATTATTTTCTACTGATATCAAATTTACCAGACTATCAGAAGATAAATTTGATGATACACTCGTGTTAGTTTGACTAAGTGAATAATCATCACTATTATCAGTATTACTTAAAATATTATTATCATTTAATATACTATCTGTAATATTATTACCTATATTGTCTATCTCATCATCTGAATCAATATCAGAAATTACACCTTCAGACATATTTTCTGATTCACTTGTATTCCCCAAATTTTGATCATTTTCGGATGAATCACTCATTACTATATTTATTAATAAAGTCTTTAAATATATAAATCGAGAAGATTATAAGATTAGAACAAATAAATTTATTTTTATATTATAAATGAATAGTTTGATATTTCTTATAATTGTTTTATTACTAATATTCAGATTTACTAATTTATATAATTCTACAATAGAAAATTTTAGTAGTTCTAGTACTGCTAAATTATCTTTTATAGCAGATGACCATTTATATGTATATCATCTTAAAGCAGGATCACAATTGCCTAAAGGCAGACAAACTTGGTGGAGAAATAAAAGTGGGTTTAAACGTATAGGGTATGTTAAATGCTGTAATAGATTAGTTAGAATGAATATTCCTAATTTTAAAGGAGGTGATAAAATTGTATTTTATTATTTAAATACTGGAGGGCCTGGATATATTGCTGGACATATTTTTTGGAACGGAACATATTACCCAACTAATAATGTAGACTATAAATGTACAGGTGTATATTCAAGATATAAATCAAAAGGAAGAAATTTTAGACCTTCGGGTAAAAGAATAGGATGTTTTAAAGATGGTCCAAGAAGAAGAGTTAGATTTGTTGCTGGTTATCCGATGTCTAATGAAAAATGTAGAGAGATAGCGCATGCGAGAAAACATAAATACTATTCATTACAATATGGTGGTCAATGTTTTACTGATTATAGCTTATGGCATTCTGTAAGCTATGGAAGAATACCTAACTGGAGATGTAATATGAAAGGTAAAACAGGAAAAACCAGTTGGACTCAAAGACAGGGAGGTGGATGGGCAAATGATTTATATGATACTTCAAAAGCTCCTGACTTAAGACACTGTGGAAGAGCTAATAAAAGAGGGATACATGAAGAGGCCTATCGTATTAAGACAGCACAAGGTCCTTATTGTTCTCATAGTGAACTTGGATGGGTTGAAATAACTTTTGCTACAGAGGCAAGTGATTTAGTTGATACTAAATTTTGCCCTGATCCAAGATATACAGAATTTAATGGCGCAGCTTGTTCATCTAATGATGATGTAGAAAGTTGCTCTAGAACACCTAAAAAGGGTTTCGAGGTAGACAAATCTAGATGTGTTAATCTATATAAAGTAGATAAATCAAATTATGAAAATAAAGATTTTTTTACACTTATTTCTGTAGCAATAAATAGAAATATCAAACTTGTGAATTCAACACTTCAGAAAAAATTTACTGTTTCTTCGGTTGAATTATTAAAATTAGCCTGTTCAATAAAATCAATTGCTGGAAAATTAGAATATGACCAAGAAGCTAAATGTGAAAAACAAATTGAGGAAATTATAATAAATGGTAAAAATACGCATCAATTTTTTGGATTGGTAAAAGAAGCAAGTTCTCTCTGTAAAAATCCTAAGATAGGAAATCCAAGTTTATGTAGTGCATTTAAGGAAAAATTAAGAAATGTAATAAGATATGCCCGAAGAATTAACTTTACCGCCAACGATAAACAATTCACTTGTTCTTGTCCAGAAGATTTAGTTAATGGAAGTAGTATTGTAGCAAAAGATACCGCACTGTACATAGCTAAATATGATTCTGCCAGCACAAAACCTTACCGGGTAAGAAATTATAATTTCATAGGAAATATGACTATATCAGTTTGGCTTAGACCTACTAACAAAAATAGATGGCGAGAAAATTTTTTCCATGCCGGTTATGGAGGCGAAGGAACTATAACTTTAGAAAAAAGAGGCCAATTAAGTTATTATTATGGACCAAAGGGATCTAATTCAGGCGGCTATCAATGGGCAGGTAGCAGAAAATCTATACCTAATAATAAACTTACACATGTTACCCTAGTAAGAGATTTTAAGAGAAGGATGATTACTTGGTATATAAATGGAAGAGTATCAAGCACTACAAGAACTAAACATAAATATGCTGGAAGAACATCCTGGGCGCCATATATTGGAAAAGGTTATACACATTCTTACAAGGGACAATTTCATCATTTAAGAGTATACAAGAGAGCTTTAAGTCCCAAAGAGATAATGGACACTTTTAAAGAAGGACTTGTTCCTAAAAATACAAGAAAATGCGGACCTTGTTAATTAAATAAATAATTACATATTTTTGTAATTGTTTATTAGTCAAATGATACATATATCTTAACATTTGATTTATTAAGTTTCTTTGTGGCAGAAATAGATAATTCCTGTCTTTTTCTCCTACTTGATTTACCCTTGTTATTGGAACCTTTGTCAACACTATAAACAGCTTTATAACAATCATTCATATCTTTTTCAATATCTACAAGATTATTTTCAATGTAACTTAGAACAGAGTTTTTAATTGTCCATTTGAAAAAATTAAGTTGGCCAACAGTAGTAGTTATGTAATCGTCGTTATTGTAATAAAATTGAATACGATCTCTTCTACAAAATGGATCAAATTGTTTTTTTTGATAGCCTTTCAATTGTAATTTATAGTCAAGATAAACAACAAACTCTTTACCGTTATTTTGGTCAGTTATATCAGTGATAATTTCACCATTATTATCAATTAAATAGGAAATATTATTTTTTTTCGAATAATTTGTTACAAACCAATCCATAACCCTTAGGGATATTTTTGAATCACCATTAATAATAGGCATAATAATATTTAAATTTTCCTCCTTAAGGAAGAATGTTTTAAGAGAATCCATAAGCAAGTTTTGTTTAACATTATTAGAATAAGATTTTACACTTTTACTCATTAGTAAAAATAACTACTGTAATTGTTTTTAAGTATTTTTATAAGTTATTATATATATTTTATATATATATGGCAAAATCAGTTACTAATAGCGATGCTATAACATCAATGGGGCATTGTGATGATAGTATTAGTGAAATAGATTCAATGATAACAAGATTACTTAAAATGAAGAAACAAATAATAGTTCAAAAAGAATATATTGAGGTAGCTTTAAAAGATGCTAATGATGCCGCTAATACTAATGCGGGTGCCGCTGTAAATACGGCAACAAATCAAAATGCTAAAATAGTTGATTTTAGAGTAAATTTATTTAAACATCAGCAAAAAGTAAAAAGACTTGCTACAGCAACAACTACAGATGGTGCACAGGGCATTAATATTACAACAGGGACTGATACTTCAGATGATATTGATACGACCAGGGCTAAGAAAAATGGAGGAGGAGGCGGCGACATTTTCAAATCTTATCAAATCGCAGATTCTACTAATGAAGGAGACGAAGCGCAAACTGATAGTATATTTAATGGAGTAGATATAGTAGGGACCAAAAAGTTTTTAATTGGTGTAAACGCTATACTAACTCAAAGTAATGATGTTAGTAGTAACAACAGTAGCACTACTGAAGCTATAATACCTTACAATACAAGTTCAACAACTAAAGGTGATTTTGATAGTGCTTACGATGCTGGTGGTATTCATAAAATTAATGAGGAGGTTCTTAGGGGATTACTTATGCGTGCTAATGATAGCGAAAAGGGTCAAACAGATTTATCTGAGGAAAATGGTATAACTATACGAGAAGTTGCTGGTGAAGAAATTGTAATTGACGAAACATTTGCTAAAATTACACAACAAGTAAATACAGCTACTAATTCAGCATCGCTTATTATAGATACAGCAAGTGTGTCGGGAGGCAACGTCACCGCATCGAACCAAAAATTAACTAATAAATTAGTTATTGAGAATAACAATGTATCTAAAATTACTGTAACTGACCCAGGAGTTGGATACACAGCCAATGATGTAATAACAATTGACAAAAATGGTATTCCTGGTAAATCTGTTCCTGTTGGAAGCACTCATGATACGTTCGCCGGAACAATAACATATCCTACAGAAATCACAGGTGTAACATCAGAAACGACACAAACAGGTATTACAGCAAGTCCTTCCACGACAAATTTTGCAGCCGGTGGAGGTTCTTTAACAGTGGATGTAACTATATTCAATAATATAATTACTAATATTATAGTTAATACATATACAGCTGGAAGTGATGGCGTAGTAGACGATGATACTTTTTCAATTACAGCTTCAGATTTACAATCCGCTTTTTCAGGATCAAGTGTAACAGGTAATACTACAGTAACTGTATCAGACGCAACTAAATTAATTGCTAAAAAAAGTATTAATGCTTATACTACTGTAGGATTCACAGGAAATCCTACCGATGCCACTAATGGTTCATTAACTGATATCGCAGTTACCGGTGGTTCAGGAACAGGAATGACTCTTGATTTAACTGTAGCATCTCTGTCTGTAACAGAAGCTATAATTAAAACTACGGGGTCGGATTACAAAAAAAATGATGTAATTACAGTTGATAAGAATTTATTACCAGGTGGTTCATTAGGAAATGGAACTACAAAAGATAATTATGCTAATATTACTCAAGAAGCCACAGATGCTGCTGATCAGACACCTACTGGTACATCTGTTGTTTCTGTAACAGGAGGTGGTTCAGGTATGACAGTTGATATAACTATTGCTAGTGGAGAAGCAACAGCACTAACTATAAATGCTACAGGATCTGGTTACGCTGTAGGAGATGAACTTAAAATTGCGTCTACTGATTTAAGCTGTTCTACCGATTTGTTATTTACATTAATTGCGGTTCCTGGTTCATCAGATACTGATTTAAAATTTACATTAACAGCAGTTCCTGGTTCATCAGATACTGATTTAAAATTCCAATTACTAAAGGTCCCTGGTGCCACTAATACAACTGCTACTACTAATCGTG
>TARA_Y100000385_G_scaffold182409_1_pt1 | contig 19471 bp, 33 predicted proteins | sample TARA_Y100000385 | Tara Oceans TARA_Y100000385 (sample SAMEA2620980) | marine metagenome | biome: marine biome (ENVO:00000447); feature: surface water layer (ENVO:00002042); material: "saline water (ENVO:00002010), including plankton (ENVO:xxxxxxxx)" | depth 5 m
TATAGGTCAAACTTATACTTATAATTTTTGTGTAGACCAAGCAGCTGGATTTGAATTAATAGTAACAGATAGCTATGGTGATGGAATGGCAGGAACTACTTCAGGTGGTTCATTAGATGGTATGATTGTTATATATGATTGTTTAGGTGATACTATATGGTACATGGACAATCCAGGATTTGGAAATACATTATATTCAGGCCAACAATTTGGAGTACCATGCTTATCAGTTCCTCCAGTATATGGTTGTACAGATGATGATTATCAAGAATATGATATATTAGCTACAGTAGATGATAGCTCTTGCGTGAATTTACATATTTACGGCTGTACAGATTCTTCTGCATTTAATTATGACCCATTGGCAACAATCAACGATATAGTTCCTGATTGTCAATATCAATTACTAATTGAAGATGCTGGTGGTGATGGTTGGGGAAATTCTTATTTAGGAGTTTACCAAAATGGAATTAACTTTGGAACATTTACAATGGGACCAGGCAGTTATCAAGACTCTTTCTTATTAATATTAGATGCTGGAATTCCTGTTAATATATACTACTTTGAAGTTGGTGGACCTCAACAGCCACCAGAAGAAGTGCAATTTCAAACTTGGCATAATTCATTTAAACTAACAAACGCTAACGGTGTTGTATTAATACATGAAGGTACAAATCCTTTTGCTAATAACGGACAAGGTGCTTTACAATCATTTCAATCACCATTTTGGACAGTATATTCAGCTGAACCTTTTTGTGGTGATTATTGTATTCCTACAATATATGGCTGTATGGATTCTTTATCGTTTAACTACGACCCATTAGCCAATACAGACGATGGTTCATGTATTCCTTATACTCCAGGCTGTATGAATGTATTTGCAATAAATTATAATCCTTTAGCTAATGTAGATGATGGTAGCTGTATTCCTTTTATTAATGGATGTACAGATTCAGCGGCAGACAACTACAATTCATTTGCTAACTTTGATGATGGTTCATGTTATTATATTGGCTGTATGGACTTAACTGCATGTAATTACGACTCAACGGCAACAGTTGACAACGGCTGTCAATATCCACCTCAATATTACGACTGTAATAATATATGTTTATCAGATATTGATGGAGATGGTATTTGCGATGAATTAGAAATACCTGGCTGTACAAATCCAATAGCTCTTAATTTTGATTTAACAGCAACAGATGATGATGGTACTTGTATATTACCAATTTACGGTTGTACTGACCCTACGGCTTTTAATTATGATGCATTAGCAAATACAGATAATGGAAGTTGTGTACCAGTTATACTTGGCTGTATAGATTCTACTCAATTTAATTACGACCCTACAGCAAACACAGATAACGGAAGCTGTATTTCATTTGTATACGGTTGTACAGATAATTTGGCATTAAACTTTAATCCTTTGGCAAACACACTAGATAATTCATGTTGTTATATTGGAGGTTGTACAGACATTGCATCTGTAAATTATAATCCAAATGCATGCTTTGATGATGGTTCTTGTATAACAGCAGTACCAGGTTGTACAGATGTTGGTGCATACAATTACAATCCAGCTGCAAACGTATCTGATTCAACAGCTTGTTTATATGATGCAGGATGCTATGGAGGACCTGGAGTTCCTTATTGGTTAAATGATGGATGCTTTGCATGGGTAATCGATGTTGACAATTACTGCTGTACAAATGAATGGGATGCTACATGTCAATCAATGTACGACTATTGCCAATTAGGTTGGCCAACTTCAGTAGATGATATAGCTTCTATGGGAATAATGGTTTACCCCAATCCTACAGGAGATATGTTAAACATAGATACCAGATTAGATATTGAGATTGAAATATATGATATTATGGGCAAGCTAATGACAAAAGAAAGCTCAAAAAGAATAGATTTATCAAACTATCCTAATGGTACATATAACTTGATACTTATATATAATAACAAAAGATTTACTACAAGGGTGATAAAACAATGAAAAAAATAATAATATTAGCCGCGGTTTTATTAGCGTCATGTGCAGCACCAAAAAAATGCTGTTCTCAGGTAAAAGATTTATTTAAGTTTTCTACATTTTATGGAGCTGTCAATGGTAATACATCGATATCAGACTTAGATATATACAGCGTTACAGATGGCTTAGAAACAGTTACAGTAGAAACACCATTTGACTATTCAGTACTTTTTGGTACTAGAAAGATTAGAAGATTTGGATATGAACCAAAAGAGGCATTTAAAAATGGTACAGAAAATTCATTTTCAGATGCAGCAACAATTGGTTTATGGGAAAATAAATTAGAATTTCTATTTCAAGCAGAATTTAAAAGACAAGAAGGTGAAACATATTTTGACCAACGTCATATGCTTAGATATGTAGATGAAAAATGGTTAGCAAAAGTAGAATATATTGAAGACGGCTTTGCAGATGTAAAGTTTTTTGAATCATCACAAAGATATAGAAAAGAAATGGAAAATGGTATATCATTTAATATTGGTATATCACAAAGGATATCAGAAGCCTATGGATATAATCCTCTTGACGAATGGTTATTATCAAATGGTAATTTACACTACACTTATTTAGCATTAGAAGAAGGGTATACAACTCAATTTGATGGACAAGGTGGAGTTGAATATTTCGACCCATCAGGTAATTCTGTAGCAACAAGCACTGAAGTTTGGGAAGCAGTTGTAATACCAGAAATGTTAGCAAACTATACTGAAAAGAAAAGAGACGAACTACCTGTACAGTGGACACATTCATGGGTAGCAGGATTTGATTATTACAAATATTCAAAAACAAGCTGGTTACACGCATGGGGTAATATCATGCCATTGCATTTTAATGATGAAGATAATCAGTATAGCTATTATAATTTTAATAAAGGGCAGTGGACAGATTATTCAGGTGGTATTATTTACGGACACTGGTTTAATAAAAATCTAGGATTGTTTGTAGAAGGTACATATAATAAATATTGGAACAGGACATGGCACGGATTTAGTGCTGGTATAAATTACAGAGTATTTTAAGGGAAAAGAAAATGGCAAAAGAATTGAGTGAAAACACAAGCTTTAATGTTAGCATACAGACACTAATAGGAATAGGATTTGCAATAACAACTGTTGTTGGTATGTGGTTTGCATTACAAGCAGATATACAAGAAGCCAAAGAATTGCCAGTTCCTCCACCTGCAGAAATTACTCGTATGGAATTTGATATGAAAGACCAGTTGGTTCGTCAAACAATTATGAGCACTCAAGAAGATGTACAAGAAATAAAAGCTACTCTTGAAAAACTAGAAGATAAAATAGATAGGTTAAGATAAAAAGATATGAAACTATTAAACACTAATATATGTTTAACATCACGCAGATCTTTACTGGTTATAGCAATATTACTAATAAGCACATTGGTGATAGCAGGCGTAATTACAGAAAAGAAAGTTATAATAAAAGATAATAATAAAGAAGTTTGGATACCATCAGCTGAAGATATTGCTTATCAAGACAGCATGTTTTCTATAGTAGAACAAACACAATCAGATATAGACACAATAAAAGTAGCAATTGATGATATACTTTGGAAGCTAGAAAAATTAGACTATTCTGATGGAACTTATGATAGCATAAGATATGTGAAAGGTGGCAAGCTGGACAAAAAGAGGAATAAATAATGAAAAAAGATTATACATGGATAAAAATGTTTATAGGTTATTTATTAGTACTTTTATTACTTTTTATCTCGAGTCCTGCTAACGGACAGTCTCCTTGCGGTGGAGACAATTTATGTGTAGTACAATTTAATGCAGGATTTAATAAAGCCAACAAAGTTGCTTGGGTAGAAGAGCTTGGAGATTGTGACACTAAATTTATAGACATACAAACAGATGCAACAGCTGCTGGTAAATATAAAATAGTTGTTGTACCTACAATTTTAATATTTAATGGTGAAGAAGAGGTTGCTAGGTTCCAGGCAAACATTATGATGAAAATGGAATCAACGCAAAAAGATATACAAGGAAAAGTAGACGAATTAATTATGGAGTTGTTTTAATGTGGAAAATATTTAAAGATAAAAATAATTATAATGAAAAAAACATCGTTGGCTTTGTATCATTTACAGTAATGGTATTATTTGCTGTAGCAGATCTTGTAACAGGTATATGGTTTATGGGATATGTTGGTGATGGCAAATTGGAGATTAACGATACTATATTTAACTCATTTGTTATGGTAACACTAGGATGTTTTGGTATTAGTGCATTTGAAAAAGTAAAGGGAAAATAATGGAAAAATTTAGCGAACACGTAAGCTACAAAGAAGGCGTAAAAAGTAACACAGCAGATAGGCTAGGCTTAGACAATGCTCCTTCTGCAGACCAAAGAAAATGTATGCATGAAATTGCACGAGATGTATTTGAGCCATTAAGAGAATGGGTAGGTGGACCTATAAAAATAAACAGCTTTTTTAGAGGAGAGCCTGTTAATACGGCAATAGGCGGTTCTAAAAGGTCTCAGCATATGAAAGGTCAAGCTATGGATATAGACGACACATTTGGACATAAAACAAATGCTGAAATGTACCATTATATAAAAGATAATTTAGATTACGATCAGTTAATATGGGAGTTTGGTGATAACGAAAATCCTAATTGGGTGCATGTTAGTTATGTAACACATAGACCTAATAGAAAAATACTTACAGTTGCTTTTAAGAAGAACGGTAGAATTGCATACGAACATAAGGCGCATGCATAATGATTAAATTAAGTAAAATATTAAATGAAGGAAAGGACGAGATAATCTTTGGAAAACCTTCAGAAAAACACGTAAAAAAGATGAATAGATCGTTTGGTGTTTTTGAAGGATTTAATATGACAAACTTATATAATATACCACCATCACCTAATTCTTCATCAGAAACTTTAGAAGAATTATTTGAACTTGATAAAATAAAACCTAATCCTGATTTTGTTAGAAAAGCAGATAATATAGTTGAATATTTTATAGAACGAACATCAGATTTAGATATTAAAAAAGATTTAAAAACATTTATAGAATCTGTAATACATGATTCAGGTCCTATAATATTAAGATTAAAATATCATTACAATAGACCTAGACCTATACAAGTTGCTAAGATGCAAGGATTAAAATTCCATCATCAGCCTCTTGAAAGTGCAATGTCTCCATCATATCCAAGTGGACATACAGCACAATCTTATCTACTGGCTTATATGTTAAGTGATATTTATAATAAATACAAAAACAGATTCTTTAAGATTGCAGAAGAGATATCGGTTAGTAGAAATGTTGCTCGACAACACTTTATTTCTGATTCTGAATTTGGTAAGAAAATTGGACACGAATTGTGGAGACATTATGAAACTAAATGATATATTAAATGAAAAGAAATCTTCTCCTTATGGAGAGATTATGCAAAAGCTAGATAAAGGTTTGAAAAAAGCTATTAAATCTGGTGGAGTACCTACAAGATATGCAAAGGACTATGTAAAGTCTTTAGAAAGAATTGCAAAGAAAAATTCTAAAAATTTCTTTAAAGACTATGGAAAGTTTACTGCAGATGATTTTGAAGAAGATGTAATATATAATATGCAAAATGAAGAGTACTCTGTAAAAACTGAAGACCATGACTGCTTTGCTGAATGGTTAGTTGAAAAACAAAGCCAGATTACAGAAGCAGAATATCAAGGACGTACTGTAAAATTAAATAAGCCTATGCAAGGTGATGTTAGCAAGTTTAAAGTATATGTTAATGGACCTAAAGGAAAAGTTGTAAAAGTTAACTTTGGTGCTAAAGGTTCAGAAAATAGAATTAAAAAAAGCGACCCTGCAAGACGCAAGTCTTTTAGAGCTAGACACAATTGTGACAATCCAGGGCCAAAACATAAAGCAAGATACTGGTCTTGTAGAAAATGGTAAGGAGAATAAAATGAAATTAAATGATATACTAAATGAATCTAGAGAATTTGTAATCATCGACCCTAGAGGTAATGCAAGACCTGTAGGTTCTAAAATGCAAGGTGCTATGTATCTTAAAAAGATAGGCGGAGCTAAAAAAGGCTATCATATGGTGTTAAAGAAAAACGCTACGAAGGCTAGAAGAGCTATTGAAAAAAACGGTGGTAATTCTACAAACTCTAAAATACAAAATATTATGTTTGACTTAATGTACGAAGGTAAAGTTAATGAGGCATACGTAGAGTCAATGGACTATCCAGTACTTAAAAAGGCATTGGACACTATCGCTGATAAATGGAGCGATTGGAAAAAAGGTCCTATGACAGAACCAAGTGATATAAAACCTGCTCAAAAAGAATTAATGAATTTTGTTAGTTCATATCTTAAGAAAAATATCAAGTAATGGAAAAATATATATACAGAGCAAAGTTGGAGAGAGTTGTAGATGGTGACACTATTGATGCTCTTATTGATGTTGGTTTTGACATTTGGATTAAGAAAAGGATTCGCTATATGGGTATCGACACTTGGGAATCTCGTACAAGAGACTTGGAAGAAAAGAAAAAAGGTCTTGCTGCTAAAGAAAGAAATAAAGAATTACTTGAAAAAGTTAGCAAAGACTCAGGATACTTTAGATTAAAATCTCATGGTGTAGGTAAATACGGAAGAGTGTTAGGAGAGATATTTATACAAGATACTGATGGTAATTCAATAAACATTAACGAGCAGTTGAAGTTAGAAGGCCATGCATATGAATATCACGGCGGCAAAAAACAAATATTTAAGGGATAATTATGAAATTAACAAATATAATCGATGAAATGCAAGCAGTAAATAAAAAGACTGGTAAAGATATTACAAAGCATTTAATAGCTTACTTGGAAAAGAAAATATCAAAAGAAGAATTTGAAAAGCTTACAGGGCTTAAGAAAGATAAAATTAAAGTATCAGAAGCTACAAACGTTTGGAAGATTTTTGATATGAAGCAGAGATTATATGGCGACATAATGGATATTGAAATGGATATGAAAACCATTACTAAAGATTTAGGCCAGCTTCATAAAGATATGGAACAAGAAGCTGAACCAAGTGGTGGTAAAGTTGCTGATAAATATGGAAAGCAAATAGACAAGCTAGAAAAAGAATATAAAAAGAAAAAGGCAGAGTTTAAAAAACTTATGGCTAAATTAGATAAACTGGAGCAATACTAATGATTAATTGGATAAACGGATTCAAGGCAGGAAACAAAAAACAAAAATATAGTTTGACTTTTAGACTAGGTACATTTACAATGCTTGAAATTAAAGCGTGTTTATTTTGCGAAGTAGGCTGTACATCTAAAAGATTTAGATTAATGGTGCTTAATTTAGGATTCGAAATATAACAAAATTGGTTAAAAAACCTTAATAATATATAGGAATAATATATAAAAGGTTTATAAGACACGGCGAAATCCATGTCTAACAAAGTAAAAGAAGTAACGCTATGGCAAAATTAAATAAGAAAGATGTTGCATATACATTAGCAATAAACTATTCAGGTAATACAAAACCTAAAATTACTAAGTTCAATAAAAAGAACATGGTAGTATACTATGGATATAAAGTAAATCCTGATGATGTAATTAAATCTTTAAAGCAATTGGAACCTTCGTTAAAAATTAAGCATAAGGCTTGGAGTTCTATCTCAACAGGAGGTGGAACTCATACTTTTTTATTTGAAGCAGCAACACCTGAGGACGACCCAGAGTATTTTAAAGGTTTAAGCAAAGACGATAAAGAAGAAAGAGAAAAAGTTATCGCAAAGAGAAGTAAGATGGACGACGATGACCCTGATGCATATAAAGATTTTAAAAGTGACAAAGGAGTAAAAACCAAAGTGTCAAAACATACAAATAAATTCAAGCAAATGTATGGCGAATCAGGATGGAAAGCCATAAAAGAAACATATAAAATGTCAAAAGGTCTTAACGAAATGAGTGCTGCTGTTAAAAAAGGCCTTAGAAAGAAAGCAGAGAAATCTGGTATGCCTTTTGGAATATTAAAGCAAGTATTCAATAGAGGTATGGCTGCATGGAAAACAGGCCACAGGCCAGGTGCATCACAACAGCAATGGGGATATGCTCGAGTAAATTCATTTACAACAAAAAGTCCTGGTACTTGGGGTAAAGCAGATAAGGACTTGGCTAAAAAAGTAAGAGGTAAATAAAATGGTGAAATTAAAGGACATATTAAGAGAAGGTATTGAATTTCAAGCTATAGTATTAAAAGATACAATGGTAAAATATAATACTCGTCCAGCTGGTGGTATTCCTGGTATAGGAACACAAATGGCTGGTAAAGGTTATGCAAAAGTTCCTAAAGGTACATTCTTAATTGGTCTGCCTGGTGGTTTATTTGCTGTTAACCTTAAAAAGAAATTTGCCTTTCAAATCACAAGCGGAAGTAGAGCTTACTTAGATGCTCAAGATAAGATAAAAGATAGTGATGTTGGTGGAACTAATATGGCACCTGGCTATAATCAGTGGCGACAATACTTAAAAAAGTAAAAGGGAAATAAAATGGCAAAATTTAATGATAGAAAATGGCGAAGAGAACAATTGACTGAAGGTGTAAAAGAAAACATGCTTAAAGCAATTCCTGACTCTTACAATTATGATAAATTGGCAAAAGATGTTGCTGATATTATCAAAGAAGAGTATGGTTCTCATAATATAAAACCTTTCATCAAATCTATTACAAAATATTTAAAATGATTAAGCTAAAGGATATACTATCAGAAGGATTATCGACAAAAGATATACAATCGATAGTTAATGAGGTTTATCCTAAAGTAATAAAATATTTTGGCAAAAAAGGTTCTGTACCTAAAATAGAAATACACAATAGTATATATGCAAGGTTAAGTGGAGTTGAAGGTATGGTTGGTGAAGCAAATCCTCATGCAGAATATGACCACGAAAGAAATAAAATATATTTATATAAACCTAAAATGACGAATAGAGAACAAGTCATTAGGTCTATAATTCACGAATACACACATTCAAAACAAGACATAAGTAAAATAGAAAAATACAGAAAGTTAGGATACAAAAAGAATCCTTTTGAAATTGAAGCTCACAATGCAGAAAAACATTGGAGAAAGTTTTAATATGTGTAAGATTTTTATTATATTAGTATTATGATTAGACTAAAAGACATATTGAAAGAAGGCAAAAAAGGAATGCTTAGTATATTTGATTTTGATGATACTATAGTAAAATCAGATTCATGGGTATATGTTAAAAAACCTGACGGTACTGAATATAAACTTGACGCTGCAGAGTTTGCACTTCATAAAGGACTTAAAGCAGGTGAACAATATGATTTTAGAGATTTTGATAGAAAATTAAGAAGTCCTAGACTTATAAAGAAAAATGCAGATTTGCTTCGCAAGCAATTAAAAAAAGGCGGACGAAAGGTTACGATACTTACAGCAAGAAGACTTGGAGCACCAATAGGTCATTTTTTTAGAACAATAGGAATTGACCCTTATGTAGTTGCGCTTGGAGATGGAAATCCTCAAAAGAAGGCAGACTATATTGAACGTGAAATCAAGAAAGGTTACGATCCGATATACTTTATGGACGACAGCCCTAAAAATATTAAAGCAGTCGACAAACTTAAGGTTAAATATCCTCATATAACGATAGTAACATCACTGGTTAAATAGCTGTTTGATATTTATATATAGGAAAATTAATAATTAAAAAAACCGTAAAGGTAGGGTATATGTTATGGCATGCTGCACTAAACGAAAAAAGCAAATATTCATAAAACAGGTAAAAGGATTCATAAGATCGATGTGGTTAAACATCAAATCAGGATTTAAACATGTTACATATGAAGAATACGAAGACAGATTGATAGTATGTCATGGCTGTCCTTTTTTAAATCACAAAGAAACCCAGTGTACAGACTGTGGTTGTTATGTAAAAGTAAAAGCAAGATTAAAAGTTGAGGATTGTCCTCAAGGTTATTGGAAGAAATTAAGATGAAAATAGAAATTAAAAAATTAAATGACACAGAATATATTATATATTTAATAGATGAGTCAGGACAAAAAATTAAAGCTAAAATAATAAAAGCAGATTTGCAAGATAAGATATGGGATTAATACATTCTACTTTACAAGGAGTACCAGGACTAGGTTGTCAGTCGCCAGCAATTACATCTATACTTTTTGTAACTGCTGCAAATGCAGTGTCGTTAGATGCTTCAGGTGCAGGTTCATATAATGCAGATAACAAAAGCTTTATAGAAGACAAGAAGATAAGATGTACATCAGAAGGAGTATTAAAAAAGTTTACTCAGATTCATCAAGACGATGGAGTATCTCTTCCTTCTGCAAATGCAAAGAATACTTCTACTCCTAATATAGATGTTAAAAGACCTAACTGTACATGTGCAAAGCTTACAGACTTAACAATAAAACACCAGCAGGCGTCAGCAACACCAGGTAATGTATACAGTATTACATTTGCAGATGGTTACAGTATTAAACTAGGAAAATATATATTTTTGCTTAAGATAGGAACAAGCGGTTTAGAGTTTTCAAAAGTAGAAGACTTAACAACAAATGATTATATTGCAAAATGTGCAACACCAGGACGTACAGATGAAATCTCTGCAGGCTGTGTAAAAATAACAAGTATATCATCAAACGCTTCTGTTGATGCAGGAGAATATTTTGTAACTGAGCCAGAAACAGACTGGCCTCAAAGCGATTTTCCAACTAGTGAAATAAGATGTGCATTAATGTTAGAAAATGGTGTATATATATTTACAATACCTGATGGAGGTGAATACGCATAATGGCAACTCCTGGAGTAAATATAGCTAATGGTAATCCTGTAGTTCCTGAAGGAGAATTCTGGCACCATCCTGTACACATACATGGACACAGATATCAAGGTGTGTATAATAATGGAGATGATGCTTTTTATGGTTCAGTAATATCTGCAGACACTAAGTTTTGGAGAAGAGGCTCAGGTACAGGTTTTTTACAAACATTTGCAGAGATAAATAGTGGAATTGCAATAAATTCAAATATACAAGCTCCTAGTATACCTATACCAGATTCATATTGTGCAACGCATTCATTACATACAAAAAGAATATATGATGTTTCAGTTAATTGGGACGAAACAGATTCAATAAACTTTCTATCTCCTTCTAATAAAGATGCTTACTTTTTATGGAAAGAGTTTCCTGAAACGTCACCTCTTACTACATCTTCAAGGTTTCAGTATGTAGGTGGAATACTTACAAAGTTTTACAATGACTTTAACTGGTTTCATTTTAATACAGGAAGCAATGTGGCACCTGATTATCATTTAGGATTTAATGATGGAGATTCTAAAAAAGGTATGATTTTCACAACAGCTTCTAGTTTAAATAATATAAACTATTGGAATGACCCTGCATCTACAGGAGATTATACAGAGCAGTTTGCTTCAGGTCTTAATAGACACTATGGTTTTTGGTTAACAGCTAGCAAGGTAAGTACAGGAATAATAGATATAACTTCTAGTTTTGGAAATGAAGACCAGTTTTATGGAGCTACAGAAGGTTTGGCTAATATACACATAGCATCAATACAAAGAGACTCATCACCAACGTTTGTAAGTGCTCCAGCTGGTGGATTTACACAGCAGCAATATTATAGTTCAAGCATATTTACAGATATTAGAGCTTGGGATATAACAGGTTCACAAGGAGGCCATACATTCTATCACGATGCATTCACTCAGAACACTGTAATGTGGAAAGGAGTAAGTCAAGATGATAGAATTGCAACTCCACCATTCAGTCATTCTTTATTAGGTTTAGAGTTTAGTAGAGCGTATGATGACGCTTGGACAGGAAGCTATACTACACGATATTTTAATGATGTCATAATTGAAAACAGTCCTGAAAGAAGAATAAGAGGAATGTCTTCGACTAAATTCGATTATTGGTTTAAATTTGCAGGTACTCAACCTGTTATGGTTAAACGACCTACTTGTCAGTGCACAGAATTTATAGATTTTTTTAATGTACCTTATCAATCTGTAAAAAGTATATCGAAACCTTTACGTAGCCTTGATTATTACAGGCTTACATTTACAGACGGATATACATTTACAGCAGGAGGATTATTAAGACTTTTTACATTCAATCCTTTACATATATCTGCTACTCAATCACTTGTAGGTTATCCTAACTCATCACAATGGCCTCACAGTCTTACAACTAGAACACCTGTAGAATTATTCAATAGTTCTAGTGACTTTATAAACGCAAACAATGTAGGCTTTGTTAAGTGTGCAGATTTAATACCTGGAACAACACAACTTTCAGGTTATACAACACTGGCATCAATAGAAAAATTTAATGTACCTGAGCTTTCAAGTAGCCTAAGACCGTATTATTGGAATGAAACGTTAGGTGAAAAACACTTTGACATCAATTCGACACCTTTATGTCCTACAAGCAGTACTACACACCACGACTTCTTTCCTCATATGACAAGAGTTCATACAAACATGGGAGAATTTACATCTTCTGCAGAAAAAAGTCATATAGATGGTGTAATAATGATAGAAAACGGATTGTATGTTGGATTTGAATCACATAGACATATTACATTTGATACTATATCTGCAGTTGATAACACAGGATGCTCAGGAGCTCCAAATGGAACAATAGATGTTACAGCTAATGGAGGTATTGCACCTTTAACATATTCTTGGAGCAATGGAGATACAGGAAATTCAATAACAGGACTAAGTGAAGGATTTTATACAGGTTCTGTAACAGATGCTAATGGGTATTTTAACTATGTAATAGTAGAAGTTGAATCATCAGCACCTGCAGTGTCTGCTTCAATGGCAATAAGAGCTCCTCATACAAATGCAGACCCATCAGTACCTTATTTCAGACATAATATTGCAGTGTCAATGTCACCTCAATCAGGATGTCCACCGTTTACTTATTCTTACGAAATTGGGTATAACAGTGGTCCTACTCCACCTCTTTGGGAAGCTTTATGTACTCAGTCTTACGATGATTATTTAATTAATGGTAATACATGTGGTAATAATAGTCCGTTTAACTACCCTCAAAGTGACCTATGGACTGGTAGTTTAAATAATTATGCCACAAAGAATGTTATCGATGGTATAAGACTTCATACAAATCCTTATTCAAATATGATTAGAGTTACTGTTACAGATTCTAATGCTAATACTTATCAAGTTTCTGGTTCATGGGCAATTTTTGGAGCTGCTGGTTCAGATGTAAATGTTAATGCTGCAAATGTAAGTGGTTGTACTCAATCGACCGCTGCAAATTACAACTTCTTTGCCAATATTGATGATGGTTCTTGTATATAAAATAAACCTATAAAAGTTTTTATATATCAAATATTTTTGTTATATTAGTTATATGGAAAAAGCGTACAAAAAAGCACTAAAAGTAATTGCAAGCTGTAACAAGCCTGTTCATATACAATCAGCGTATAACTATTCATATAATTTCTGGAAACTTTATGGAGATGAAGCAGGTGGTACAGCATTGTATAGAAGGTTACGAGATAAATGCAAAAGAAAAGGGAGAATAATAAATGGATGACTACTGGACATATGACACCACGTTTAATTGTGATTGGTACTATTGTTATTTAGAATGGGTATAAATTAGCATATTTTGCAAAAATAATCGTTAAAAAGTTTTTTTATCCGAAAAAAATAGCGTATATTTATAGTATAAATAAAAACAATTAACTATGGATAGAATAAATTTAAAAACAATTACTCAGCTTTATAATGAAATGACTTGCTATGATGTAGGCAACATTGAAATAGGTGCTAGCGAATTCAATAAAGGAACTTTTACTTTAAGATTTGGTTACTGGAAAAAATTATCAGAAGAAAATGTAGAAAGAGTTAACTACATTCTACCTAATCACCTTCATATTGTAGAAAACTTTGTAGATGAAGACGAAGATTGTGGCGAGTTATATAACTACTTAATACTTAGAAAATGATAGAAAATATTTTAAAAAAGGCATTTGCAGTGGCCTGGATAATAGGTGCAATGATTACCTTAATGTTAACAACACAATTGTTAATAACTTTTTGAAAATAGTTGCAAAATACCTTTCAAATCCCAAAAAAATAGCGTATATTTATAGTATAAATAAAAACATAACATCAATATGAACACATTCAACAACTCTTCTTTCTGGCTCGACAACGACCTCGACTATGACGTATTAACAGGCGAAAAAATCAAAGCTGGTAAAGACTATGTAAAAATGGCGGCAACAAAAAGAGCCATTGCAAACTTTGTAAGCATTGTTACTGGTAAATCTATTCCTGTTACATACAGCACCAAAGATGAAAGCTTTACCGATGGTCAACAAGTTGTACTATCTGGTAACATTAAAGAAAAAGACTTCGACCCTACTGTTGGTTTGGCACTTCACGAAGGTTCACATTGTATTCTTACAGACTTCGATGTTCTTAAAGTCCTAATGGATTCTACGGTTTCAATTCCACAAGATATTATGAACATGGTAAAAAATAAATATTTTTCAGGTGCAGAAGAAGACGAACTGTGGTCAACTCACAATTACATTCGTAATCAAGTAAAATCATTGCTAAACTATGTAGAAGACAGACGTATTGATAATTTTATTTATCAATCTGCACCAGGTTATCAAGGTTATTACCAAGCAATGTACAACAAATACTTTAATTCAAAGATTGTTGACAAAGGTTTACAATCATCAGAAATGCGTGATTTGGATTGGCAATCTTATATGTTTAGGATTATAAACATAACAAATCAAAATCGCGACCTAAATGCTTTACCTGGTCTTAAAGATATATGGAAGCTATTAGACTTAGGAAATATATCAAGAATACCAGATACATTACAATCATTAAACCTTGCATTTGAAATATTTAAAATTGTTGAATCTCATCTACCAACACCTACTCAACAAGAAAAACAAAAAGATAAAGAAGGTGATGATGAAGGCGATAACAAAGGTGGTAATAAAAAGCAAGGAAGCAATCCATTAAACCAAAGCCAACAAAATCAGCTACAAAAACAGATTGGAAAACAAATGGAGTTCAACGATGACAACGTTAAAAAATCTACAGTTTCTAAATCAGATAAGAAAAAGGTACAGGCAGTACAGGAATCTGGTTCGGAAATAAAAAATGTTGGTGCTGGTCTTGCTAAAAACTATTACACACCTAAAGGTCAAGGTACAAAATGTCTGGTTGTAAAAACAATTACTAAAAACCTTATTGATTCAGGATTATATAGTACACTATCAGCTAGGTATTGGTCCGTTGAAGAAAACCAAGAGGCAATCAACAAAGGTATCACACTAGGTACTGTACTTGGTAAAAAGCTACAGGTAAGAGATAATTCTAAATCATTAACATTCAATAGGTTACGTAAAGGAAAGGTTGACAGCAGAATGATATCGGCATTAGGATTTGGTAGTGAAAATGTATTTAAACAAATTCACGTTGACCAATTTAATCCTGCTACTGTCCATATCTCAATAGATGCTTCAGGTTCTATGTCTGGTGACAAATGGTTACAGACTCAAACATCAGCAGTAGCTATAGCTAAGGCAGCTTCAATGATTCAAAACCTTGATGTTGTAATATCATACAGAACTACAGAAGACCAAGGAAATTCACAAATCCCTGCAATCTTTATTGCTTATGATTCTCGCAAAGATAAAATCAATAAAATACAAACATTGTTTAAACATATCTGTTGTCCTGGTACAACACCAGAAGGATTATGCTTTGAAGCTATTCAAAAGGAAATTATAGATGGCGGTAATGGAAATGACAGTTACTTCATTAACTTCAGTGACGGTGAACCATACTTTGAAAATAGAGAAATCACATACTACGGAGACTCTGCATCAAGACATACAAAAAAGCAAATTGACAACATGAAAGCTAGAGGTATTAAGGTACTAAGTTTCTTTATTACTGGAACATACTCAAGCGATATGGAAAACTTTAAAAAGATGTACGGTAATGATGCAGCATCAATCAATGTGACTAAGCTCACAGAATTAACAAGAACACTTAACAAAAGATTTATAACTAAATAATTTTAAAAAATGGCAAAAGAAGCAGAACTAACAGTTACAAATGGAATGGGGCACAAAAATGGATTCGTATACGACATACATCTTAAGGATGCAGATGGTTATGAAAACACATACAGTGTAACTCATATACACGGCAAATGGTATATCACAGAAGAGGTTGATATAGAAAGCCGTTTTGGTAAAAAATTAATCGAGCATGTAAATGTTCACAGACAAATGATATTAAACTAATGAAAGCAATTATTTACATACCAATTAAGGATGCCGTAAAAGGTACGGTCCAAGCAGCATCCGAATGGTACACAACAACGGACCAATTATCAAACAACGAAAAAAAGTCACTAGTACAAGTACTTGTTGATTCAGACCAATTACAGAATATGGTTGATGGCAGAGGCTGGATGTATAAAGATACAGAGCAAAACGGTGAAAGAATATTTGAAAGAAATCCTGATACAGGCATAATAAGAAGTAGAAAGCCAGGTGATTATGGAAACGAGGAAATTCTTTCAATGCCACAAATAGCTGATATGTCTATGAGGCCTTCTAAAAAAGATGAACAGTGGTTTGTTGACCAATATAATCGAAATAGAATGCCTGAGGACAGAGTGAATAGTATTGACCAAATTATAAAATAATATGAATATAGAAAAAAGACAAGCAGAGTTTGCAAAAATGAAAAAGGTTGTAAGCAGAAAGTTTAAAGGTGCAAAAATCGTAATGTCAGGTAATATGTTTACCATACAAGCAAATGGCAAAAACGTAGTTAATCCTGAATGGCCGGATTTACAATTTGCAGATAGTGTATATAACGCTTATAAAAACGCGTTTATGTCAGAATTTTGGACAAGACAATATAATAAGAAACCTAAAAAGGTTCAAGCATCTATTGTTAATATGGTTGGAGATGATAGTAGTATGCCTGATAACAAACCGACTATCGACAAACCTTCTAAGTCAAAGGTAAAAAAAGATGAAGAGGTTTTTGATGAGGTTGATTATTCATTTGATAGAATGGAAGACTGGGGATAATGAAACCACTAAGACCTAAAGTAAAAAGAACTCGCAAGGGATACATTATATTGGAATCCGATGTGAGGAGTGCAATGGCTGTAACAAAATCAAATCTTGCAGCAGCACGGTATTTAGGTATATCATATAACACGTATAAAAAATGGGCAGAGTCATACATTGATAGCGATTCAGGCAAATCTTTATTTGTATTGCATTCAGCATGGGATTATGAAAACAATAAGCTTAAGACATATATACCAAGAGGTAAGTCACGTAAAGTAAACAAAGGTAGATATAGCCAAAAGCTAGAAGATGTATTGGATGGTAAATTTGAAAAATATCCACTTACAAATCTTAAGGAGCGACTATTTCATGCCGGACTTAAACCTGATTGTTGTGAATCATGCGGCTTTAACCATCATAGAGTAATAGACGGCAAGAAGCCGTTATTGCTATCACAAAAGGATGGCAATAGAGAAAACTATGATTTAGACAATTTGGAAATACTGTGTTATAACTGCTATTATTTAATATCAGGAAACGTATTTGGTCGAGATAAAAGGCTGCCAAAAGACTGGCTTAAAAAGCTTGGCAAAGGATATGAAGGTATAGAAGTTGATGATGACGGATATCCAACAAATTTAAAGCAGTTCGATAATGTTGAAATAACACCTGATAAAGTAGATAACGATATTGTATTACCACAAGGTAGTCCATTATCATATCAAGACATATTTGCTGAAATTAAGAAAAGAGAAGTCGAAGAAGACAAGCAAAAACATTACTTAAAGAATAAGGATGAGTAAGCTAACTGGTAAACAGAAAAGAAGTATACGTAGACAGGTAGATATCGACTTAGGTATTAAACCGCCTTCTACTAATATACATAAAAATAATAAGAAGTATAATCGTAAAAATAAACATAAAAAGAAAGAAAATGAATAAAAAGAAAAAAGAACATAAATGGGAATACCAAGGAAAGACTATCGAACAATATACAGCTAGTTCAACAATACTATTTTATACAATGATTTTATTGTTTGGAACAATAGCAGCATTATCTATATACGAATGGATATGTCTATAATGAGAAACTGGATAAACAAAAATAGAAGAGGTATAGAACTGTTAATCATAATAGGACTATTGATAAGTGGAGAATGGCAAATAGCTTTAATCTTTGGTATACTATGGGGATTAGACAAAGAGGAGTACAATGGATTTAATTAATACACACCCAGTAAAAAAGTCAGACCTCGGGTTCCACGGCAATCTTTTCGGGGGCAAATTACTGGCTTGGCTCGATGCTTCGGCGGCGGGGTACGCTATGCAAATATGTGATACACCGAGAATGGTTACCGTATCGATAGATAAGTGTGAATTCAAGAGACCGGCCAGAGAAGGCCAACTTGTAAAAATATACGGAGAAGTAAATCGATTCGGCACGACATCGGTAGAGCTACATCTACAAGCGAGATCGCATAATGTTTATAATGGTAGACAACATATAGTACTTGATACAAATATATGTTTTGTGCGTATAGATGAAATGGGAGAAGCTATTCCGATTAGCGATAGAGTTAAAGGCAAATATAAAGAGAAGGCAATTGAAGAGCCTTATATGGATAATAAAGATTTAGAGGGCACAGATCTTGAATGGACAAATAGTAAAAAGATAAAGAATGATTAAGAAATATCCGTACATAATAATTACAGTAATACTAGCTATATTAAAGACTACAAACATAATAGATATAGAATGGATATGGGTCTTGTTACCTATATGGTGGTGGTGGCCTATAGTAATCTCTATAGGGGTACTAGTTATAGTATACATGATAATAGAAGAGATAATAACACGATGATACTCTACGCACTAACTTGGCTATGGATTATAGGACTCCTTTACACGGTATACTCTATACTATACGATAGCAAACAAATAGATGACAATGATGAACGTTTCTAATCGGTTGTATCAAGACTTCTCGTATACAAATTTTCTACGGGATAACTATGGATATATACCTATATATTGGCTATAAGATATGTTAGAATTCACTTTAGACCTTGCACACACGCGGCGTAGTCGCATTTTTAGAGCCATAGAGAGCATATCTGGGGTGTATCGAGTGGTACATTACGTAGAAATTTGACGACCTTACGAGCTCTCTAATCCACTATACTAGCGTACTAGATGCCTGCTTAGAAGCTCTGTATGACATGCTTAGTCGTTATGCTTAGACTTAACGCTAGAGGGTTGAGAGTCGATG
>TARA_Y100000385_G_scaffold291590_1_pt1 | contig 19434 bp, 14 predicted proteins | sample TARA_Y100000385 | Tara Oceans TARA_Y100000385 (sample SAMEA2620980) | marine metagenome | biome: marine biome (ENVO:00000447); feature: surface water layer (ENVO:00002042); material: "saline water (ENVO:00002010), including plankton (ENVO:xxxxxxxx)" | depth 5 m
TAACAAGGATAAACAGTACTAACTTTTGTATTTTTTAAATATCTATATCCTTTTAGATGACTATAACTATGTATCAATGTTGTCAGAATTTTAGATGGAATCTGTTTTGGATTAAACATTGGAGTAACATGGATAGGGGCATCAATAAAATTTCCAGGTACTGTCTTTTTTAACCTTTCTAAAAAATAGTTATATCTAGATGTTTCCCATAGGTGATGGTCATGATTTCCAGGAATAAGGATTATTTCTGAATCAAATAACTGATTATTAGGTGGGTTTTGATCATTACATTGTTTCGGCATTATCAGCTCAATAAATCTCTGAAATGCCATAGCAGATTGATTGGTTGTTGTCATTGATAGTTCAAGTATATCTCCATTGAGAATCAACTTAGGTTTTTGTTTTCCTTTGTTTTTTTCAAGAACCTTTTTGATACAACTGACCAGAGCCTTTAGTACTGGTCCCGCTTCAGAATTGTCAGTTTCATAACTATTATTTTTTAAGTTGGTAAGAATACTATTTTCGGCCCCCAAATGAAGATCCGAGATTATGACATATTTTATTTCACTCATAATAGATTTTCATTTGTTATTTAACTCTTCAAATTGAGCAACTATCTGTGGGTAAATATCCTTATAGGCATTCTTCCCATACATACAATCATTATGGCCATAGCCGTCAATAACGAAACGTCTGTAATTTTTATCACCAAAAAGAGCGACCAATCGATCATATGTGATCTTCGTGCTTTCAGGAAGGAATAATTTGTTTTCCGCTCCATGAATAAAAGTAATGGGCAGATTAAGATTATCAAAATGAGGCATGTATTCATTGCATCCTTTATGATCTACTAAATGTCCATTGCGCATCATCTTTCCCAACTGTTCGTAGCTATGAATGTTAGCTTCTTTAAACATTATCACTTGATCTTCATGAAGTGCTTCATTTAAATTAGAATGCTCGTAAAGAGGACCGAACATAAAGGTTAATCTATGACAAGTGGGACTAGTACAGACCCCCGCAAGAGGTTCTACATAGGGTTTTAGTAAGCGATCAAAGAGTTTACTCAACCAACTAGAATACCTATCAATGTAGGCAGTCAAAGTTTTTATCCCAAGGGCATTCATGATTTCTCCTGATCGTAGTTTATATTTCCATCGCATAGGTGGATAAATGATAAAATCCGCCGCAATTTGTGCAGAAACTACTGACCGAATCCCTTTAAGTCCATTTATAAGAGACATGAACATTGTTATAGAACCTACACAATGTACTAGAACATCAATTTCATCAACTTTAGCAGCTTTTTTTATCACATCGACGGCTGCAGGATGATCATATTTAGCAATTACATCTAGTGACCATTCTTCACTAGCACTAGGAAGTAAATTGCTTAATCTATAATCAAAAAGCCAAACATCGTAACCTTTTTCAAATAAGTACTCTGCTAAATTAATGTCTATACTGTCTATAGAAAATGTCAATCTATTACCACTGAATCCATGCACCATCATTACTGGTCCCTTTTCTCCACCTTTGTATCGAGTAAGTAACAAATCCACACCGTCTTCTGTCCTAAACGGGTGGAATTCAGGCTTACATAGCCGAAGCTCTCTATTTGCGATTCGTTTCTTTTTTGGATCAAAATATTTATCGGGTATAAAAACACCTGCATATTCAACTAAAAGGCTTTTAGCAAAATATTTAGCGAACAACCAAATTGCTCCCAATTTTGCTAGAAAGGAAGTTGCATTTACTGCATGCATGGTTATCAATTGTTGTAAAAAATCTCCAACTTTAAGGTGCATGATTCCTTTTCCTATTACCGGGTCATTTTCACATTTACCTTTGTGTAAAGTGATGTAGAGAGTAGAGGAATCATGCCACATACAAAAAATAGATCGGCGTTTAAGAATTTTGTTACCTACCAGATAATATTGTTCTCCTGCTTCTGAGACTAAAAGCATTCGATACTTCATCAGTTTTGTTCCTACATTATCAAGATCATCAATAAATAGATTAAATTTTCTCTCTACAGCTGATAGTGGTTTATCAGAGAGGCCAGGAGCAATCACACTACCTACCAAATGGGCAAGATGATTTGAATCGTCCACCATTTTCTTGACGTTATCGGTGCGAATGGTAACAATAAACTCTATTGAATTACTGTATTCTTTTCCATTGTCATAGGCAAGATCAAAATCATCTGATCCAACATCAAAGGAAAAATAACCAGCCATTTTTTCAGTAAATTCTATGCCAACTGTTTGTGGAGTGTTAGGTCGTCTTTTATGTTGTTTTAACTCATATTTTATATTCCAATTATGATCCTTAGCAATTAGGGCCGCACATCGCTCAGAAAGTGCTGAGATCGTCCATAATGGATTCACACCAAGGGCTCGAGGAATTACAGAGCCATCTGTTACATATAGGTTTTTATAAACCGTAGTTTTTCTTTTATCATCATAGACTTGTCCTCTTTGATTTACAACCCCTTGATCTCTGGATTCTCCCAATATGCAACCTCCCATAGGATGTACGGTGATTAGGTCCACTTTCAAAAGTTTTGACCACATAGGATTTTTTACATAAATACCATTTAGAGCCTTGGTAGCTCTTTTGAGATAAGCATCTATTCTTTCAAAGATGGGCTGTCTTCCTGCTCCAGGATAGTCAATATTAAGTCTGTTGTTCACAAGCTCAAGATGACCACTACTTTTATCATGGCCTATGACGAGGTAGGTCTGTGTATTTTTGATTGCTCCAGTGTGTGGCCCCAAAAAGATACTTACTATTTCCCTCCACCATCTTAAAAGCCTTTTGATCCAATTGTCATTTTTCACTTCGTCTACTCCTACCAATGCTGCAGATGCACCTAATAATTCAGGTAATACTCCACCACCGCCGCCAGGAATAACACAGTCCTCTATAATTATTCCTTCATTTACATCCTCAGTATCTCTAATGTCTATAATACTAGTTATGCAAGGCCCTGCCGTGTGTGGAGGCTTTTTCGGTTTGTGAGAACCATATCCGACACCATTAATCTCATGATCACTATTAAATGCAAAGCCAAGAGCATCTCCATTCCCAGAAAAAAAATGACCGATCTTAGATGAAATAGAAAGCCCTTTCTCTCTAGACCTCAAAAGTATCTCAGTGGAGCCTAACGTGCCTGCTGAAAGAATTACAAAATCAGCTTGTATGAAAGACCCAGATGAGTGAAATAATTGAGCATCAGATCCTGTCACTTCAAAATGTACTAACCATTTTTTGTCCTTTTTTTCGAGATATTTGACTGATGCTTGTGTAAATATTTGCGCTCCGTGATTAATGGCATCAGGGAGATAATTCATCAGTAATGTATTCTTCGCTAGGTTATTACACCCTGAGCAGCAATCTCCGCACATATTGCAGGGTTTCTGATCTATTCCAAACACATTAGTGCCGTCAATATCAAAATTGACATTAATATTTGTTCTATAAAATTTTTTATTCGTCGCTTCTGCTGAGGTATGAAGACCGTCAATTTTGTCCAAGTTAATATCATTAGGCAATTTCGATGGTCTCAGCATTTTTTCAGCTAGTTCATAGCCCTTGTTAAGCAAACTCTTTGGATCTTTCCACTCTTTTCGTAACTCTTTTGGCCATGCCTGATCATCAAAAACACGTGAATCGGGTTTGATGGAAACATTAGCATTTATTAATGAAGTGCCACCCAGGCCACATCCGACTAAAACACTCATTCCTTTGTGTAAATAGTAATCAAACATTGCATTTGAGTCGCCGAAGTCTTCGTGTTCTGTATGTGCCTGGGAGCTTTCGATAATTTCAGGCATTGTATAAGGATACTGACCTGGAGAAATTTCATTGCCTCGTTCAAGAATGCATACTTCCCTTCCTGCTCTTGAAAGACGAGATGCCGTTATTGATCCACCATATCCCGATCCAATTACAACGATTTCATAGGATTCCTTAATGTTTTCTACGGACGAAGATAGCTTTTGCATTCTGAGGCCTTTGAAGGGGATTCAAAGCATTCAAAGAATTTCGTCATTGACTTTTGAGGGTCGAGTGATGAGCAAATTTAATGTTTTAATATTAACAATATAGCAATTATTAGTTGCAATTTTGTAATTATTACGAAACAATATTAAGATGATGTCTTCATTTGTTTTTGCAAATTCTCTTCATCTTAAAGCCTCATATCTATGGTTATCATTTGATTCTGTTCAAAAGATTAATTGTTTATTGTTATTCTGCTGCTCCAAAACTACCTTAGCCTTACATGACAAGAAATAATCATCTGGTAAGAAGATTGGGAATAATTGGACTAACCGCCACAGGTATCTGTTCTATGCTCGGAGCATCCATAAATGTGGTCCCTTTCATGATACAACGTAATGTGGAAGGAATTGGGCCTTATGTGCTTCCTGCATTTTTATTTGCTGCAATTCCTGCCATATTTGCTGCATTTGCCTATAGTATTTTGGCTTCGGCAATGCCTCGAGCTGGAGGAAGTTATATTTATGCCAGCAGAGGATTAAATCCTTATTTAGGATTTATTGCGAGTTTCTCTCAATGGTTTGGTTTATCCATTGTAATAGGTGTGATAGCATACATTATTGTTCCTTTTATAAGAGATGTGGCTTTAGGGATGGAATGGAACGATATGGCGAAGTCTTTAGAAATGGGAATAGTTAGAGTACCTCTTGCTTTGTTACTAGTCTGGACTTTTGTATATGTCAATATACGTGGAGCAAAATCTTATGAAAGGACTTTGATCCCGCTCATGTTTTTGATGTTTGGACTTGGTTTTATAGTGATAATTTCTGGATTTGTTTATGATCATTCAGATTTTTCTCAAGCACTTGTGGGTTTAGAAATCAGATCAATACCTCAGAACGCAAATGCCGATTTTAGTTGGGTGACTTTTTTTTCTGCCTCTGCATTGCTGTTCTCGAGCTTTATTGGCTTTGATTCTATAGCACAAGCAGGAGGTGAAGCTAAGAATCCATCTAAATCATTGCCTTTAGCCATTTTCTTAGCAATTAGTATTGTAGGCTCCTTTTACTTCCTGTTTACTGCAGCAGTATATCATACAGTTCCATGGTCCTTTATTGCTGAAGAGGCGATGAACAAAGATATTTCTGCACCTGGGCTTTTAAGTTATTTACTACCGACGGGTTTAGGTGTAGCTATACTTTTAGGGGCAGCTATCGCATTGATTAATGACCTGCCTGCTATGCTTTTATCCGTATCTCGGTTGATGTTTGCTTGGGCAGAGGATGGAGTGTTCCCAAAGGTTGTGGCTGATGTAAATTCAAGATTCCATACACCTCATATTGCACTGGTTGGAAGTGGTATTATTGCCAGTCTTGGAGTTTTGGGTAGCCATTTTGCAGGTGACTTCTTCTTAGGTATTGATATAATGGTCACCTCTATGATGATCAATTTTTTATTGATGTGTATAACATTGATTGCTTTGCCTCAAGTTAACCCAAAGCTTTCGAAGGAAATACAGGTTTTTAAAAATAAAGGCTTTCAAAAAGTTATAGGCTGGGGAGGTTCATTAATTCTCATTTTCTTTTTAATCATTCATTTGTATAAGGATATGAATAGTGAGGTAGAAGCTTGGTATTTTCACTCTACCTGGATATGGGGTATTGTTATGATATTGGGTAGTCTACTATATTTTTATCAAATCATCTCCTTGAAAAAACAAGGTATCAATATTAAAAAGTTATTTAGTGAACTTCCTAGTGAATAATCATCAATGGTAGAATATTACGATTTATCTGATAATCTTAGAATATCTCGTGTCTTGACAGGTTTGTGGCAGATAGCGGATTTAGAGAGAGAAGGGACACTTGATCCTAAGGCAACCGCTCAGTTCATGAATCCATATGTAGAAGCTGGCTTTACATCTTTTGATATGGCTGATCATTATGGATCAGCAGAAATTATCTCTGGTACATTTAGATCAAAGGATCCTCTTGGGAAACAAGTACAATTATTCACTAAATGGGTGCCTACTCCCAGAATAACGTCAAAAGAACAAGTTAAAGAGGCAGTATATAGGTCATTAGAAAGAATGAAAATGGATCAATTGGATCTCTTACAATATCATGCCTGGAACTATTGTGATCCAGAGTGGCTGGATACAATGTTCTGGCTGCAAGAATTAAAGAATGAAGGGCTTATCGCCAATATTGGAGTCACAAATTTTGATGCCACTCATCTTCAAATTGCTGTGGCCAGTGGTATTGATATAATAAGCAATCAACTAAGCTATTCTCTTATCGATCAAAGAGCAAAAGGAAGAATGTCTCAGGTATGTGAAGAGTATGGCGTAAGGATATTGGCTTTTGGAACATTAGCAGGTGGTTTTCTAAGTGAAAGATGGCTTGGGACATCTGAACCTGATCAAAGTGAGTTGACCACCTGGTCACAGATGAAATACAAACGATTCATTGATGAAGCAGGAGGATGGAATCCATTTCAAAATCTACTTAAAGTATTAAATGAAATAGCCATAAAACACAATTCCTCAATTGCCAATATATCAAGTCGATATATGCTTGACCAGCCCCTTGTAGCAGGAATTATTCTTGGTGCTCGATTAGGAAAAAGTGAGCATATTCAGGAGAACCTCAACATTTTCAAGATCAAACTAAGTGATGAGGAGAAACAGGCCATAAGAGAAACTAAAGGTACTTTAAAACCGATTCCAGGAGGTTGTGGTGATGAATATCGGAAACCACCCTTCTTGACTGCATCAGGAGATCTGAGTCATCATATTGATACTCTCCCACCAGTATATATACCTGAAAAGAAACAAGGCAAACTAAAAATCGATTCAGGAACTGTATGGGAAGAATTAGCTGGCTTCTCCCGGGCTGTAAAAAGTGGTGATCGTATTTTAGTATCTGGAACTACAGCCACTCATGGTGATCGACTTGTTGGTGGTGACGATCCTGGAGCACAGACACATTTTATCATAGATAAGATTCAAGCTTCTATAGAGTCTCTTGGTGGGTCTTTAGAAGATGTAGATAGAACTCGCATTTATATCCATGATATCAATGACTGGGAAGCTGTATCTAGAGCTCATGGAGAAAGATTCAAGGATATCCGTCCTGCTAATACATTAGTGCAAGCTGGAATTATTGGAGAAGGTTATAAAGTGGAAATGGAAGCAGAAGCGAGGGAGAAGAATAAACTTATCTGATTTTTTTAAATAAAACAAAAGAAGGGTCGAACAGTAATTCCTAATGAACTTCTCTAGTTCCATCTCAGCTATTCTATTGTTCTAATTTGAATAATTGGGTCGTACCCCTATTAAAAAATGGAAAAATTACGCGTTTTGACAAGCACTTTTCATTTTTGGTATTAAATGTGATAGTAGATAGGGGTTATTACATAATATTATTGCAACACGTTTCTCTGAATGGAACAAAAGGAACTTGACATACTTAAGGGACTTAATAATAGTGACGAAAGAGTTATTCGCATACTCTTTGATGACTACTATGAGTATTTGTGTAAGTCCATCTATAGAGTGGTCCCTGATGCCAGTGTAGCTGAGGATATTGTGCAAGAAGTATTCATGGAGCTATGGAAAAAGAGAGAAAGTATCCAGATTACTACTTCGATTAAGGCCTATTTGCGCCGATCTGCTCTAAATAGGGCACTTAACTATCTCAGAAAGAATAAAGTTAGATTTGAAGAGGAAGATCAAATTCCTGATTTAGGAAGCCAGGATGCTGGTGGGCAGACCAATATGGAAGTCATGGAGCTTAAAGATAGAATCCATTCCATTATTGATGATTTGCCAGAGCGATGTAGATTGATCTTTGGAATGAGTCGGTTTGAAGAGATGAGTTACAAAGAAATTGCTGCGGCATTAGATATCTCTGCAAAAACAGTGGAAAATCAGATGTCAAAAGCCTTGAAAATTTTAAGGGTTCGTTTAGAACCTTACATGACTTGAAAACTTTTTTGAAAAAAATATAAATAGAGTAGGGGGAGGTCGAAGAATTAGTGTCTAGTAGATGTAAGTTAAAATTATTACCCTTATTTATTATTATTTAATGCACCCAATATGAAGAAATCATTGACACAAGAGCAAAAGAGCTTGTTTGAGTCATTATCTCAGAATGACGAGGCCACTTTGCGTGACCTTGAACAGATATGGGATAACAGTGCATCCTATGAGCCAAAAATCACCTTTAATAAAGATGCTGCTTACGGCAAATTTATGAAGGATATTCAGACCAAAGATGCTCCGGCATCTACTTCTGGTAGTATAGGAACTGTTTTATTAAGAAGTGCCATAGCAATTGCAGCAGCAGTAGCCCTCTTCTTAGCATATAATAGCATGTTCTCATACAAAACGATTAAGACGACGGATAAAATCGATTTTGCCACATTAGCTGATGGTACTGAGATATGGTTGAATAAGCATTCTGAGCTTAGATATCCTAGAAGTTTTGCTTCAGATGCAAGAAATGTAAGTTTGAAAGGAGAAGCCTTTTTCGATGTTTCAAAAGATGATTCTGCTCCTTTTACTGTAGAATTATCAAATGATAATCTCGTAACTGTACTTGGTACTAGTTTCAATATCAATGATAGGTTTAAAACTAAAGTTGAAGTGAGTGTATCAGAAGGTAAAGTAAACCTACAGAATACTGATGATGACCAGTTGTCCATAGATTTGACAGAAGGACAAAGAGGAATCTTAAAAGCTGATGAAATCAGAAGTGAGGATTTTGAAGATAATTTCCTAGCATGGAAAGATACTGAGATGTCATTCAATGGTGAGTCATTAGAATCTATTCTTAAAGATGTAGGAACGTTCTACGGAGTTCAGTTCAAGCTAGATAATGCAACAGTTGATTGTCCTCTTACTATAGCTGTAGACAGAGATATGAATGTATCTGATGCAATTGCAGGAATACGAAAAACTTTCTCGAGCATCAAAATCATAAAAACGACAAATACACTTTACTACGTACAAGGATCATGTGAGTAGTATTCATAATATTTAAGATAATCTAAAGCAGGATAGTATATATTAAAAATTTATATACTATCTTGCTTTTTTATTTTACACCTGATTGTAAATCAACACTTTGAACACAAAGTGTTTTGTGGTTTTAGGTTATGTGTAACTTGGATTTTATTTACCAAAAATGGCAATTACACTGCTCAGATACATCAGCTCTGTCCTGTACTGCACGGTTACGGTATTTGCCATTTTTCTCACAAATAATCTATATTCTCAGCCTCTCCCCGATGAAAAAATAGTGGAGTTTAACCTTCCAGAGGCAAGTATATCTGAGGCTATTGATGCTCTAATAGAGAATACTGGAGTAAAAATCACATACTCACCTCAAGATATTCCTACTGATCTCCGAGTAACAATTGTCGCAAATCATTTAGAACTTGGTATTGTACTAGGAGATATACTTTCATCAACAGATTTAGCGTATCAAATTATTGGTAATCAATTAGTTGTGTTTAAAGATCCAACTATTATAGTAGATAAAAAAGTAAGAGTAAGTGGATATGTGGAAGATAAATCTTCAGGAGAAAGAATAGTTTATGCTAATGTGTTTACTGATGATTACAAAATTGGAACCTATACCAATGAGTATGGGTATTTTGCTTTAGATGTACCTGCAGGTGAAAATGTAATTCTGTTTTCATATTTAGGATATGATAAAGTCATAAGATATCTAAATGTTCATGCTGATACTACATTAACAGCGACATTGAATTCAAATATTCTATTAAATGAAGTTATCATCATTGCTGAGGTACCTAAAAAGGCTCGTCAGATGGAAATTAGCGATAAAATTCCAATAGAAAAGATTCAAAATCTACCCACTTTGGCTGGAGAGCCTGATATTATAAGATTGGCTACTCTCAGACCAGGTGTAGTGACGTCGTCAGATGGATTAGGAGGAATAGCCATAAGAGGAGGAAGCGCTGATCAGAATTTGATATTATATGATGGCGTGCCCGTATATAATACTGGCCATGCACTTGGGATTTTTTCTATTTTCAAAAGTACAGTAGTGAAAAGTGCTAACATTATTAAAGGAGGATTTCCTGCTCGTTATGGTGGACGATTGTCCTCTGTTTTGGATGTTAGAACTAGGGAAGGAAATAATAAAGAATTTGCAGGAGATGTAAGTATCAGCCCTATAACTGCTAGAGCTACTTTAGAAGGTCCAATCAAAAAAGATAAGAGCTCTTTTATTATTTCTGCAAGAAGAACAATAGTAGATCCTTGGTTGAAACCTATTTCAGAATTCCAGTTTGAATTGAGTGACGAATTTGGATCTATCAATTATTACTTCTATGACTTGAGTGCAAAAGTGAATTTAGAAATTGGAGAAAATGATCATGTATATTTTAGTGGTCATTTGAGTAAAGACGATTTCTTTTCTCAAACGAGCTCTACAAATGAAACAGACAATCAGCGAATTTCCGAGTCCGATCGCACAAATTGGAATTGGGGTAATGATTTAGGAACGATCAGATGGAACCATCTATTTTCAAATAAAGTGTTTTCAAATGTAACGCTTAGTTATAGCCGATTCAATTTTGAATTTTTTGATTTTGATAAAACAGTAATTGGCGACCCTTCGGCACAAAACGCTACTGGATATCTTGCTTCCTTATTTGATAGTGATATTACAGATTTGATTGCAAATGTCGATATGGAGTATAAGCTCAGTAGCAAATGGAATATTGCATTTGGAGTATATTATACTAGACATGACTTTAGACCTGGTGTTGTATATTCATCTACTCGTGATGACCTTCTGGGGGATAAAGACTTTTTGAGCCCTGCCGACCTCGCTGCAACATTTACACCACCTAATATCAAAGGAAATGAACTTCGAGCATATATAGAGCAAGATATCAAAATTACACCTTGGCTACAAGCAAACATAGGAGGCCATTTTTCGAGTATAAATGTTGATAATCAGAATAGTTTTTTATCTATCCAACCGAGAGCTCTACTTAAAGTGAAATTAAAAGATGATAATTCTTTTAAAGTTTCTTAAACAAGAATGAATCAATTCTTGCACCTTTTAACTAATGCAGGAATTGGATTGCCTAATGATGTTTGGGTACCATCTACATCTAGGATACCACCACAAGAATCAGATCAATTTTCAGCAGAATTGAAAACAAAACCATTAAAAAATACAAAGTTTACCATAAGTGGATATTATAAGAATCTGTACCACTTGAGGACATTTAGGGACGGTGCGTTATTTGGAATACGCGAAGGGGCAGATTGGGAAGCAGAACTACCTGAAGGGCAGGGTAGGGCATATGGAGTAGAAGCATCTTTAGAAAAACAGATAGGTAAATACTCTGGATGGATAAATTATACGTGGGCTAAATCGGAAAGAACATATGAGCAATTGAATGAAGGGAATACTTTCTTTGCTAACCTTGATAGAAGACATAATTTGAACTTTTCAAGCCTTTTAAATCTCAGAGATAACATTGAATTGGCTGTCACTTGGACCTATGGTACGGGCACTCCTTACACAGCTCCGACATCTATATTGGAGGTGATAGTTGATGACAAGGTCGAAACCAATTTTCTTTTTGGCGAAAGAAACAATGTAAGATTACCGGATTATCATCGCTTGGATTTTGGTGTGAATTTTTTCAATGACTATGGTTGGGGAAAACAAAAGATTACTATTGGAGCCTATAATATTTACAATAGAAAAAATCCGTTTTATGTCGATTTTGTGAGAAATCGAACAGACTCAAACCCTTTATATGTTGCGGAAGCAGTGAGTATTTTTCCTATTGTGCCAAATTTTTCATACAGTTTAAGCTTTTAGAATATTTCTTCTTGATTAAATCGGAGAGAATATATTTCCACAAAATTTAATTCAATTTTCGAAGTGAGAGATCTTTATCTCATAAGAAGTTGCAACATAAACCATGTGATTCTCTATTTTATCAAATGTAACCTATTTGTCATATCGTCATTTTATTGAAAAAACCTTATTTGGCCATTGATAATCAATAATTTTTATATTACGAATAATTGTAATATGTTTGCGATGTAGTAGGTAATATTCTATCTTTGATCCTATACCAATTACTAGGGTCTCTGATTGAATGAATGAACTAATTTATTCACTTAGGACATTGAGAAAACGACTTTTATATAGTTTATTATTACTCCCGTTGTTTCATTCTTGCCGCGATGTGATAGTTGTAGAAATAGAACCTACTCCAGATCAGATTGTGGTTGTGAGTGAACTGACTCCGGATAAGAATGTAGAACTGGATTTGTCAGTTACTGCTGATATCTTTTCAGGTGAAAGGGCAGTAAGGCCAGAAGATGCTACGATTTTCCTATCTGGTTCAGATCTTCCTGCAGGAGCAACCGCCTTTATTTTCTCTTCAAAATCTGACAAATATCAATTCAGAAATAAGGACTTTAGACCGGCTCCTGATGAGACTTACTCTTTAAGTATTAATATACCTGGAACTGATTTTGTGGATCTTTTTGCATCTACTACCATTCCAAGACCAGTAACTGTTGACCGTGCTATGGTAAGGGATGTTCATAAAATTGAAGCTGCTAATGGAATGGAAGACATTGTTTTTGACATAGACTTTGAAATAGGCCAAAGTCAAAATAATGACACCTATCTTCATATTGTCCCCAAGCGTGTGCTTTCACAATATAAAATTGATGCTAATGGTGAACAAAGAATAACTTTTTTTGCCGAGACTGAAGTACTTCATGTCGTCCAAATTCAGGATAAACTCAATGCAATAAATGAGCTTAATCATAGAGAAGGCGTATTCGTTGATTATTCTAAATTGGGCGTTAGTCAAATCAAACTTAGACTTTCTACAGCCACACTTCTCGATCCGTCGATAGATATTCTACAAAATATTGAAGTCACTGTTTATACGTTAAGTAAGGAGCTTTATAAATACCATCAAAATCTCCATAAACAGCTGATTAACAACAGTTCATCCTTTACTTCTCCGACCTCAACTTATAGCAATATAGAGAATGGTCTAGGTGTGTTCGGCGGCATGAGTTCATCAAGCTCTCTAATCAAATTGTAAAATTTTTTACTTTTCTAATAGGGGTTAAGTGATAAGCATTTGTCTTATAAGTGCTAATCAACCTAAGAATGAAAAATACAATTGCTGAAAACGTATCGGCTAAGATTTCCTTTCTCAAAAATGTACCATTGCTTAAAAGCTTGGATGATGAGAATCTAGATTATCTAGCCGCCAATATCCAAGAATTAAAATTGTCTAAGTACTCATTCCTTTATAAAATGAATGAAGTAGCTGATCAACTATTTATCTTAAAGGAAGGTATAGTGAAAATATCTTCATTCACAAACGATAGTAGGGAAGTTATAAAGGCCGTAATTCATAGCACAATGACATTTAACGGTCATGCCATCACCTCTCAAAATAACGTTTTGAGGGAGGATGCTCAGTCAATGGACAGAGCGTGCATTATCTATGCAATAGACAGTACAGTGGTAAGAGAATTATTGCGGAGGAATTTCCAATTTGCGATGGATGTAATGACAATGATGAGCCATAAAATTAAAAAGACTGAAGCGAGACTGGAGTCACTAATTTTAGAAGATGCTCGTACAAGAGTGATAAATTTTCTAAAGGAGAATGCTAATAAATTTGGCAAACGAGTGGGAATTGATGAAATGTTAATCAGACATAGTTTCACTCAACAAGACATAGCCAATTTTACAGGTACTTCCAGACAAACAGTAACGACCATTCTAAATGATTTAAAGAAAAATAATCAGATAATTTTGAGTAGAAAAAGAATTCTGATAAGAGATACAGGCATTTTTACTTCTTAGAGGTAAAAACCTGAAAAGGATTATTCATTCTGAAATCCTAGTTAAGAAGGGGCCGTTAACAGTAGCGGCTCTTTTTTTATATTTCTATTTAATTATTTATAGATTAGACTAATCAAATAGTTCATTATAACCAGAGTCTTTTGTAAGCTTTGCTTTTTCTTTCTGATACTCATTCAGATCAAGTGTTTCACTATCACTAGTTTCTTTACCACCTAAAAGTAGGAGAGAGCTTTTCTTCTCATATTCTTCAAGCATTTTTAAGCCTTGTTCTTCAAAAATACCATTCTGAAGATCCACAGATTCCATGATATTCGAGGATAGTTCCATGAATTGTTCCATTTCACCTACTTTATTTGCAACGTCGTCGGCTATTGCTTCCATTGCTTGATCAAACATTGCTCTTTTATCTCCGTCCCCTGTCATCATACTCATTGCCGATTTCATAGCAGAATGAGAAGCACGTATTGCTTTTCTTTCTTGCTCTTTCACTTTCACCTGATCTTTAGTGTCTTCTAAAAGAATTTCTGAATTAGAGTACATTTTAGTAAGCACTTTGTAAAGTACACTCATTTTAGAATGTAGTGCTTCATATTTTCCATTAGAATCCTTAAGCCTCGCAGCCTTTCTTGATGCGAGCATCATTTGTTTGTCATTGCCCTGTTCTTTAGCTTTTCTTGCAATAAGAATATTTTGCTCGATGTCTTTATTATTATCCTGCATCAGCGTTTTAATCTTTCTTATCTGCCCTCTAAGTGATCCTATTTGTTTACCCATTTTCTTCAGATTGCTCTGAAGATCACTGATATAGTTCTTCAAAATACCAATTGGATCAATGGTGATAAACATACTCGTAATGCCTCTCATAATACTCTTGTAGAAGTAACTAGCAAGTGTTCTTACTTTAGGATCTAAAACCATATAAACCACTGCACCTAATGCTGCAATTGTGGCTACCAGTCCAAGCATAGATTGAGTGAATGCAAGGATAGCTGCGAGGTTGGTAAAAACGAAAAATCCTAATCCGCCCAAAATAGCCACTAGAAAAAGACTTCCAGTCATTCCTTCAGGTCTTCTCCAAAAGGATTTTGATTTAGTGGAAACTTTATCGATGCTTGAAAAATCTGCCATTGGTATTTCTTTTAATTTGGGAGTTAAAGTAAAGAATAAAGACATAATAGTTTGTAGTAGATAGATGAAAAGATTCCTTTTTTCTATTAGAAATACTTCTCCATTGATTTAGGCCTACAAGAAGTAGATATTAGGAATAGAGATCTATGTCCATTCTGAAAGGAAATTTCATTAAAGCTGCAATACTTTGCTTCACATCTTTTCCATTGTAAACCATCCCATAAATAGTCTTTGCTATCGGGGCCTGAATGTTGTATTGAGAAATAATTTGATGTGCTACTTTTAATGACCTCACCCCTTCAGCTACTTCATCCATAGAATCCAGAACTTTTTCGAATTTTTCTCCTTTAGCAATCCTATATCCAAATGAGTAATTTCGACTTTTTTCACTTGTCGCAGTCGCAACAAGATCACCTATTCCTGCAGCCCCAATCAGAGATTTTGGGTTTGCCCCTAAAGCATCAGCGATCATCATCATTTCTCTCAATCCTAGGGTTATCAAAATTGCTTGTACATTTTTGCCTAATTCATTTGCAGCAACCATTCCAGATGCTAATGCAATAATGTTTTTCAAAGCACCAGCTAGCTCTGCACCTTTTAGATCATGAGATCCATATACAAAGAATGTGTTTCCAGCTAGAGCCTTCCTTCCAATAGTGATTACCTCATCATATTCACTTGCTATTACAGTAGCGGTTGGTAGACCATTTAAAATTTCTTTAGCGAGATTTGGACCTGTAAGTGCTCCTACACGAAGTACATTTGTCTCTTCTAGGATAACCTGACTCATGGTTTTGACATCAGATAATAGCAGATCTGTATTCGCACTTAAATCTTCATTTTTCAAGTCAAATCCTTTGGTCCCATGAATTACTATATGTTGCGGATTTAGAAAAGGACCTAATTGGCGCATTACTGTGCGAAAATGAGCTGAAGCTATAATCGGAACGATAAGACTGCACTGTTCTGAAAGTTGATTTAAATCAGATGTAGCTTTTATCTTATCACCAAACTTTAGACCCTTGAAAGTACCAGATCTATTGATTTCATTAACCAATTCAGTTCTTCTGCTATAAAGTAATACATCTGAATTTTCAGAGGCAAGTTTAGAAATGGCTAACCCAAAACTGCCAGCACCTACTACACCAACTGCAGAACTCATTTATACTATTTTTTCTTCGGGTTCTTCTTGTTTTGCTGTAATTGTTGTTGCTTCATTGCATCTTCAAGGCGCTGTTGAAATTTACCTTTTTTCTTAGGATTCGCCTTGTTGAGATCTAGTTCGGATTTGATTTTTTCATCATTAAAGACGTACTTTTTGGTAATTACTGTTTGTAATATATTCATTAATTGACTAAAGAACATATAACATGTTAATCCTGAAGCGTAAGTATTAAAATAAACGAAGAACATGAGAGGCATGAGATATTGTACATATTTCATTGCCGGATTGGCACTCATATCCATGTGTTTCATGTTATAATAGGTATACACCACTTGACTTATCGCCCATAGAATTGTGAAAAGACTAAGGTGGGCACCAAACATTGGAAGTGTAAAAGGTAAACTTATGAATGCGTCATAGGAGGACAAATCATTGGCCCATAGGAAAGCTTCTTGCCTGAAAGTAATAGAAGCTGGGAAAAATCTAAAGAGCGCATACCATATAGGTATCTGAATAATCATAGGCAGACATCCTCCCATTGGGTTGACGCCATATTCCCTATATACCTTCATTGTCTCCATTTGGATCTTCTGAGCATCATCTTTGAATTTGGTTTTGAGATGTGCCAGCTCAGGTTTTAATACGCCCATTTTAGCTTGGGAATAGAGCATCTTATAATATAGGGGGTAGAGCAACATCTTAATGATAAAAATTAAAATGAGAATAACCAGACCTTTACTACTTATGAATTTGGATAGAAAATTAAACGAAGGGCGTATGACAACTCGGTTTATATCGCCAAATATGCTTCTCCCATATGGAATAATGGTTTCAAGGCCGACGCCATAAGAATCTAGGTTTTCATACTCATTAGGGCCTATATACATGGTCATGGCTATACTTTCAGCCGCACCATTGTTGTATGGGATATTAAGTTGACTTCCTATTGTTTTTAGCTCATCTGGATCTTCTATCATCTCAGTGCTAAAAGAACCACCATCAAATGGGGTTTCACCGCTCATAATGCTTGTATTGAAGAATTGATGAGCATGGGAAACCCATTCTATCTTCTTTTCTGGTTCTTCAATTAAGTCATCAGCCATGCAATTACAATAGTCAGAATCATCGTCTTTTTCTTTGAAATAAACAGACGAATAGCGGCTTGGCCACATTTCATTTTGTTCTATTGCATTCAGAACATTAATCCAATTCATTTTCACAGAAGCCTCTGTTCTGCTCAGATCATTTTGGAGACCATTGAATTTGATTTGATAAGATAAGTCATACCCTTCTCCCAAGTCGTAAATCTGTTGAAAAGAGCCGCCGTTTGATGTGGTGGCCGTGAAAGTTACTTGGTTTCCAGTTTTATCAGAAGTAAAGTACAAGTCCTCAGAAGAGATAGTCTTATTGTTTAGATTGAGTAAATATTCAAACTTGTTCCTCTCATTATCCATTAAGGTGACTTGAGAAGTTTCTTCTACCCCTTCCTTATTTTTCCTTATTTTGAGATGTTCCTTTAATTCAGCCTTTACTATTTTACCTCCTTTACTGCTAAAGGTTATTTTTAATTTATCATTTTCAATAGTAGAAAGTTCTACTTCACCAGATGCTGCAGTTGAAAAAACTCCATACTGTCCTAGAAGAGCAGCTGATGCCAGACTGTCTGTTTGAGGTACAGGATTTGTAACTTGAGATTTTTGCTCAGTCCCCCCTATTTCTGATGGCTCTGCGACTAGTTCTTGCGTTGTATCTTCCTCTATAGGAGGTTCTAAGGACTGCATATTCCATGTCCAAACCAATATGATAAATATGAGAATCAATCCAATTGTTTGATTACGATCCATTTATTTTTGTCTTATAAATTCGCGCAAAGGTAATATTTTGGAAAAGACATTGTAGTAGTGTTGGACAAGTCTTGAAAATATAGTGATAAGCGTACGTTTTTTATAGTATTTCATTAAATCAAGAATCATACTTGGCGCTATCTTTGCCTCCTATTAAGAGTTATGATCAAGTATTATAAAAAAGTGGGATCACAGTTTGAAGAGTCAGATGCTTCTGATGTCGACTGGATTAATATTGAGCCTCCTTATGATCATAATGAATTAGAAAAAATTGCAACTCAATACAACATTCCACTTGATCTTCTCACTGACTCCCTTGATATAGATGAGAGAAGTAGATATGAAAAAGAAGATAATTTAAAGTTCTTACTAGTCAATACACCAGTCCTCAATCAGGAAAAGGGTGAAAATGGTCCTATATATATCACAGCACCAATTGGAATTATTCTTTTGGAAGGAAAAGTTATCACTATAAGTAGTGTAGATAATCCAATCATAAATAGGTTTGAGAAAGGATATGTCAAAATAACGGATGCTGTAAATGAAGTTGCATTCACACTAAAAATTCTTCAACAGACAGTTTTTGAGTTTTTGAAATGTTTGAAAAAGCTAAATCTAAGAAGGACATTGATAGAACGAGAGTTGTACAATTCAAGTAGAAATAAAGAATTACAACAGCTACTTCGAATAGAAAAGTCATTGGTCTATTTTGTGAACTCTATAAGTGACAATGGTCTCTTGAATCAGAAGATTAAAAGAGTGGATTTTCTAAAGATAAGAAATGATGAAGATCTCATTGACCTCTTTGAAGATATCTTAATTGACAACGGTCAAGCACTTGAAATGGCTAATGTTCATACCAATATTTTGAGTAGTACAATGGAAGCCTATGCATCTATTATATCTAATAATATGAATGTCTTCATCCAGAGGCTCACTGTGATCACAATTATCCTAATGGTACCCACATTAGTAGCCAGTTTTTATGGGATGAATCTCGATCATTTGCCATTAAAAGGTCATCCTTTTGCATTCTATTTTATCATACTGATTTCCATCCTTGGAGGTTTGGCATTGGTATGGTTCTTTGGAAGGCGAAAAGATGCATTATAACTTTCACATTACGTATTTGGTTGATATATAACATATTGATAGTCAATATTACCTATGACTTTTATCAATATTAACACCCTCTCTCAGTTCCATATTAATTTTTTTTAATATGTTTACAAAAAACTTATCAACACGATGTGGATAAATCAAGATTTCTGATATGGGCATATTAGCGAATATTTCCATTTATTTGTTGTCCCGTTCGTAGTGAAGTATTCCTTTCAGAATAGGCAACCATTCTAAGGACGATATGATAATATTTTTTATCCTTCTT
>TARA_Y100000385_G_scaffold33873_1_pt1 | contig 19408 bp, 12 predicted proteins | sample TARA_Y100000385 | Tara Oceans TARA_Y100000385 (sample SAMEA2620980) | marine metagenome | biome: marine biome (ENVO:00000447); feature: surface water layer (ENVO:00002042); material: "saline water (ENVO:00002010), including plankton (ENVO:xxxxxxxx)" | depth 5 m
CATAAAAAATAATTTAAAATCTTATTTAGCTAATAAAGATGAATTTAAAGACTATAACTTTGAAGGTGCAGCTCTTTCAAATATTTTAGATGTGTTAGCATACAATACCCATATAAATGGTCTTATTGCAAATTTTGCTTTAAATGAATCTTATTTAAGTACGGCTCAGCTTAGAAGTTCAGCCGTGTCGCTGTCAGAAGGCCTAGGGTATGTGCCTGATACTAAAACATCTTCTCAAGCTAAAATTCGAATTTACTTTACAAGTACTGATACAGCAAGAACTAAAAAAATTACTCTTCCCGCTTATACTAAATTTACTAGCGAAGTTGACGATGTAACGTACATATTTTCTACAATTGAATCGGTAGAAGCAGAAGATGACGGAACAGGTTTTTACGAATTCAAGACTGCAGCTGGTTCTAATAAAATTACTGTACACGAAGGTGAAGTCAAGGCCAAAAACTTTCTTGTAGGAGAAGTAAGTGATAATCCTGTTTATGTGATTCCAGATCCTAATTTAGATGCTGATACGGCAATTGTTAAAGTATATACAGATACCACTGGAAATGATTTTTCTACATATTCTAATATTATTAATGCTAGAAGCATTAGTTCTAGAACTACCATTTATATCTTAAGAGAGTCTCCGAATGGCAATTTTGAACTATCGTTTGGTGATGGAGAAACGTTTGGCATCGCACCAGTAGCTGGTAATCGGATAGAAATTCAATATATTTCTACTAATGGATCTGATGCTAATGGCGCTACAACATTTTCTCCAGTGTCGCAGCTTACAGCTGGAAATATTACTGTAACATTAAATACATCTACCTTTAATAATTCTACTGGAGGAGATAATAAAGAGACTATTGCCTCTATAAAGAAAAATGCTCCTTTTCAATATGCTTCACAAAATAGAATGGTTACGGCTTCGGACTATACAGCTTTAATTTTAAGACAATATTCTACACTAATTAAAGATATTACAACTTTCGGAGGACAGGATGCTCTAGAGCCTGAATTTGGAGCAGTATTTACTTCTATCTTATTTGAAGATGGTGTAGATGAAATAACTAAATCAGAAACTAAAATTAGTATTGAAACATTAGCGGAACAAGTAGCTATTTCGGGGTTTAATATTAGATTTGCAAATCCAGTTACTACTTTCATTGAATTAGATACGTTTTTCCAGTTTAATTCATCTCTTACAGATCAAACATTAAATTCGATAACATCTAACGTGGTGGGCACTGTATCTAATTATTTTGAAAATACTGTCGGTGGTTTTGGGCAATCGTTTAGAAGATCAAATCTACTTACGTTGGTTGATGACGTGAGTACTGCAGTACTATCTAGTAGAAGTAATGTGCGGATGCAACAAAGGTTTGTACCTTCTTCTCCAAACTTAATAGCAGTAATTAATAATATAACTAATAGCAGAATTGCTAATAACGCTGATATTCTTAATTATGTAGTATCTTTAGTAACAACAGGTCAATATGATAGAGCTGCTACCTTTTTAATTAATAATAATTATGCTACATCGGTTAATTTTAATACCGTAAGATCTGAGTTATTATCAGCTTCTGCCTCCACAACTCAGACAATGAAATTTCCAGTTTCTATTGCTACTACTGACGATGATGAATATATAATTACGAGTAGCTCTTTTGTATTAAATAATAAAACATGTATTATTAGAAATAAATTATCAACTAGCGATTTGCAGGTCGTATTAGCTTCTGGAACAGAAGTAGTAGTTGATAATATTGGTTCTTTTAATTCTGTCTTAGGAACTGTTACGGTTAGCTATTTTAATCCACAATCAATAATTGGAGGATTTAGTTATATAAAACTAGCGGCAGTGCCTTCAAATCAAAGTGCTATCACTCCTACAAGAAACGACCTTCTAGAATATGATGCAGATGCATCTATTACTAGAGCGGTATCAACGAATGCTCTTAACTAATGTCACATAAAAGAGATTTAACCCTAATTGATGATAATCGTAAATTACTACCATTTCATCGGGCTGAAATAGAAAAGGTATTACCTGATCATATAGTTCAGGATAATCCTAATCTTATAGAATTATTTGAAGCTTACTATGAATGGATGGAAAAAGATTCTAATCCTAGTGGTATACTTAATAGAGCGTATTCGACAAAAGATGCTACTACTATACCCGAAGCGCAGCTTCCTTTTTTAGAAGATGAATTACTATTAGGAGATGCCTACTTTGGGGGGTTTATTAATAAGAGAGAAGCTGTAAAGTTTTCAAATTTTTTATATAGATCTAAAGGTACAAAATACAGTATTGAGCAATTTTTTAGAGGCTTTTTTGGTTCTGATCCACAAGTAATTTACCCTAAAGAAAATGTTTTTAGAGTTGGGCCTGGTATTGATTTTGAAAAAAGTAATGTTAATACTTCGGGAGAGCAAATAAAAGCGAACGCTTCTAATTTAGGACCAGAATCACTAAAATATATTACAGACGATAAACTTTATCAGACACTGTCATTACTAATTAGAAGTACTATTCCTGTAGGCAAATGGTTAGATACTTATAAATTGTTTGTACATCCTGCAGGTTTTTTTATCGGCTCTGAGTTAATTATTGAAGCTTTTAATATTAATCCCCTACCGACTCTGCAAGATGATGTTGGTGAAAAGCCAGAAGAATATATTTCTATTCAAGTTGTAGCTTCATTTAATATAGCCGCTAGCGATGATATTACATTGTTAAATCCTGGAGATGCGGTATTTACAGTGCATCGTCAAGATGTAAATACTACTGCAAAACTAACTTCTGATATTCCGTTATCATCTATAGATAATTACACATTACAAGAATTCTTGTCTCCAAACTCTCTTACTATGGATGATTCAGATGTTATTCAAGTGGTTACGTTTGATGAAGATTCAAGTAATGTTAGATCTAGAGATTATATCTCTACGTTCGATAAAGGTATATACGATACTCAATATGATTCAGCTAATTAGCACAATTACTTATATAAATAAAGTTAATCAATTAAGGCATAGATATGGTTCAAGAAGTAGTTAATGTCGGCAACGCCGCGAATGACGGTACAGGTGATACTCTTCGTGGTGCGGGCAATAAAATTAATAACAACTTTACTGAGTTGTATGCTCAGTTCGGTGGTAGCAATCTTGGTAACGTTTCAAGAATTACTGATAGCGGATTAACTATCATAGGAAGTAATTTTGAAACTAATTTAAGAGCTGATGACCCTGCTACAGCTGTCAATATTAATTTACCGGATTCTTCTGGCATAATTACTTTAAATGCTGCTATCCAAGCCCTTAGCAATAAAACGATAAATGCGGATAGTAACGTGTTTTCTGGTATGCCGAATTCAAGTTTTATATTATCTAATGCCGATGGGATTATTGATGGTTCTGGAACTCAAAAAGCGATTCCTGCAGGGGATGTAGTAGGTACAACAGATAATCAGATATTAACTAATAAAACTGTAAATTTACCTACCGTCTTAAGACCGAATATACATGAATGGCTAGCCGATTCAAATGGTCACCCAGTTATTTCATTTACAGATACCAATAATGACAGAAATAGATTTAAATTTGAAGGCAAGGTTTCTCCTAATGATCCGGTCCTTTCAGTCATTGGCGCAGTTGATAATAATATTAATTTAAATATTAATTCAAAGGGAACTGGATCAGTAAAAGTAAGTAAAATAGCTTATGGTAGTAATACAATATCTTCTACAGGAGCAGTATCTGAAAATGAGAGTTATATCAGAAGTACCGCAACGGCTAACATTGTTGCTACTGTAAATAATGGTACTACTATAGGTGAAGTAAAAGTATTTACTCATGACGGAGCTAACACTACAACAGTTACTCCAACTAATTTTTCTCAAGGAACTAGTATTGCACTATCACCAAATGATACAGTTATGATTATTTGGAACGGCTCTCAGTGGAGTGTCATGGGTGGTGAAGGCTATACAATTTCTTAATAGGGCATAACAATGGCAGCGATAATTACAGATAAAATTAAACAGCAATTAGCTCAGACTATTTTTGACGAGTTTAATACAGCTAATATAGGCGATTCTAATAACTATTATTATATTGGAGTGGGTAGATCGCAACAATGGCAGGCGGAGGCTGAAACTGATGTAGTACCCGAGACTACAGCAGCCGACAACCACGATAGAGAAGAAAGATTATTTAGATATAATTTACAATCGATCAAAGCTGCAGAGAATCTTTCTTTTGTTATTCCTGGCGGTCCTGATTATGATTGGTCTGCCAACAAAGAATATTATCAGTATAGTGATGCAGTTGCTGGTCAACCTCAAAATACTTATTATGTAAGAACGGATGAAAACAAAGTTTATATTTGTTTGCGTAAAGGTAAAAACAGTGACGGTACTCCTAAAACTTCTACAGTAAAACCAGATCATACTAATACGGCTCTTACGCCTGAAACAGATGGGTATGTGTGGAAATACATGTATACTATTACCACTACAGCTGCTAATAACTTTTTAACTACTAACTTTATGCCGGTTGAGTTTGTTGATTCAGCAGAATCAACCGATCCTAGATTCTCTCAACTATCAGTACAGAATGCATCTATTCCAGGCCAGATTATAGGTTATAGAGTAATTACTCCAGGGGGCCCTTATACAGGTACTGTACATAGTTCAGGCCAAAAAGTAGGACCGCAACTAACTGTTATAGGTAATGGATCTAGTGCTAAAGCATATGCCATCTTAAACCCTATTAATAACTCTATTGCAGCCGTTGAAATAGGTGATAGTCCTGACGCAAGTTTTACTAGCTATATAGTAGATCAAGGGTCTAATTATGACTATGCTAATATTTTAGTAAGTGGTAGTACATTAGAGGTCGGAGGTACCGCCGCTGTTATTGCTCCAGTGTTTGGAACAAAAAACGGTATAGGAGCTGATCCCCGCAAAGATCTTAGGTCAACATCTCTTATGTTTAATATTAAGCCTGTTGGTGGGGTTAATGTAAATAACGAACCTACATGGCCGGTTGATCAGGACTATAGACAAATCGGATTAATAAGAAATCCTAGAGTAGATAGCGCAGACGGAACGTTATTTACTGCAGAAGCAGGAACAGCTCTTAAGAAAATGAGAGCCAACCTTACTTTCGGCGACGGTGATTATTTACAAGCATCCGGTGAATATCAATTAGAGTTTGATGGCGATCCTATCATTTATGGTACTGACAGCAATGCCGCTGGCTATATGGTATGGAATGACGATAGTGCTACTATCTGGTATCATCAAACAGAAGAGACTGGATTCACTCAGTTTGTAGACGGAGAAGCGGTCACTATTCCAGGTAAGTTTGCAGGTAGTATGACTATCGATTCTGCTAACATTGCTCCAGATATAGATAGATACTCAGGAGATGTTCTTTTTGTCAGTAATCAGTCAGCGACTACCCGTGATCCGCAACAGACAGAAGATATTAAAGTTGTAGTAAGACTATAAGGATAAATCATGGCAACTACGGTAAACGAAAATACATTTCTTAGCTCTTACAATGATGACTATCGTGATAGCGATCACTATCATAGGATTCTTTTTAATAACGGAAGAGCCTTACAGGCAAGAGAATTAACCCAATCTCAAACTATTATTCAAAAAGAAATTGAGCGTATCGCTAAATTTATTTTTAAGCCGGGTGGGCTTTTTAATACTTCGTATGGAACCGCTAATACCGGTTTTGACCCTATTCCTTATGTTAGAGTAGCTTCTTTACCAGTAGGATATGATATTTTTGTAGGTAAAACTTTTACAAACCAAGCAGGAGTTAAAGCGCTTGTCAAAGCTGTTATTCCTTCTACGGCCGTTAATAATACAGTAGGAACTGATGCTTATAATACTCTATTAGTCAAATATACTGATGCTAATTCTACAACTTCTAATAATACTACTTTATCTGTTAAATTTAATCCAGCTGATACTCTCACCGCCACAATTGGTAGCGTTACTTATGAATTAAACGTATCCGTCGACGAACAAGTAGTCAACTCTACTGGATACGGATCATATATAGAAATTCCAGATTTTAATACATATGCGGCAGGTCATCTTCTATTTGTAGAAAAACAGCAGCTAGTTCTAAATAAATTTAGTTCATCCTTTAGCGGTGTTATAGGATTCGAATTAAATGAAGAAATTTTTAATACTTCTGATAACGTAGCTTTATATGATAATTCTGGATCTACTCCTAATCTTACTTCTCCTGGAGCGGATAGATTAAAAATTACTCTGACATTAAAAAAGAAAGATGATAAAACTGCTGGTAAAACTTTTTATCCTTTAATGAAATTTAATGAGGGATATGTTACCAACTTAAATAATCCAGATAATATACTTGCTAGTTTAGGAGGCATTATCTACAATAGAGCTTTCGATACTAACGGCAATTTTGTAGTAGAGGAACAGAACGGTAATCTAGAGTTAACTATTACAACAAAACATGATAGTGCGGATTACCTTCTATATCAACTATCTAATGGAACAGCTTTTGTAAATGGTAACAGGTACGAAAATCAAGATATAGCTCCTTTGAAGGTAATTAAGCCTAGGAATTTGGTAAATGATGTCACTACTTTATCTAATGAATTTATTTCTGCGAAATATGGTAACTATTTTTTAACCGATGGTACTAATACTAAAGGTCTTTTAGATGTTATTAATAATTTTGATTCTGTAGGTATCTACAGCGCTACAGCTACGGGTGGAAATGCAATTGGAAAAGCCCGTATTAGAAATATAGATAATTTTAATAATCAATTTAGACTTCATGTTTTTGATGTTGAAATGTATGACAACAACTCTTTAGGTGATGCTAGGAGTGTAGGTAATAGTACGTCTAGTTATGGCGACCTAGTAGCTATTGATAATAATTATAATATAGTTGATAAATCAGAAAATGATTTATTATTTAAAATCGCAGATGGAGCTGGTAGAGTAAACAATGTTACAGATGGTACTGTAACATTTAATATCGGTAAAGTTTATACTGCTACTGCTACAGGAAATAGCGCTACGTTTTCAACAGGCGGAAACACATTTACTGATCAAGAGCAATGGATTGTAGAAGAAGTAGCAAATAGTAATAATCTTATTTCTTCTCCATCTGTTAGTGGTACTCCGACCAGTTCAGCTACTATTACTGGCCTAACAAACGGAGCTGTTAGATTATTTGGCTATGAAAGAAAAACTGGAATACGAAAAACTAAAACACTAATTTCTAATCAAACTCAAACCATAAATTTTTCTGGCACAACCTTTCAGCTTTTATTCCATGATATCTACAAGTTTAAAAGCGTAATTGACAGTACTACAAATGAAGATATTACTCAAAGATTTATTTTTAATAATGGACAAAGAGACAACTTTTATGCAGTAGGTTCAGGCAAGCTTAAAGCCGGCGCTATTGCTCCTACAGGTAATATTGTTGTGACCTTTGATTATTTTACTCATTCAGCAGGAGACTTTTTTGCAGGAAGTGCGTCATATCCAGATTTAGAATATGATAAAATTCCTTTATATAACACTACTAATGGAAGACAAATTAGATTAACTGATGTAATAGATTTTAGATCTGTAAAAGATAAAACTAGTCAAAATTTTACTGGCTCTGGATCTAATATTCAATATATTCCTAGAAATACTGACACAATAGACATTGGTGAACTAAGTGTATGGGAATCAAGAATTGATATTGTTTCGATTAATGCAAATGGCAATATAGAAGTTCATTCTGGGGTAACTAGTCCAAATCCGGCAGATCCGGAAGACATTCCATCTTCGTCAATGAAACTACATTATATTGAATTAAATCCTTATCATCTCCATGAAAGAGATCATATACAAACTAAGTATGATAATCGTGGATATAAAATGTCTGATATCCGTAGAATGGAAAGAAGGGTAGAAAACTTAGAAGAACTAACTACTCTATCACTTGCTGAAATTGAACTAGAACGTACTGTTATACCCGACCGAGTAAAACAAGGTATGACTGGAGATACGTTTACTAGTAATATCCAGTCATTAGTTTCTGATAAAGATTATAAAGCTACTATACGCAAGGAAGACGGTGTATTAGCTCCCATGAGATATTGGAGGGATATAGGTCTTAAATATGACTCTGATGCCTCGTTTGGAGTTAGGCTTCATGGAAGTACAGTCTGGCCTGTTTTTACAGAAGAAGTTATGGTCGATCAAACACAAGCTACTGAGTATCAAAGTGTAAATAGGTTTGAATTAATTAAATTTATTGGTTCAGGTTTTGTTGAACCTGCAGTAGACACATACGAATTAAGACGAGAAGTTGATGTTAGTTATACATCAGAGTTTAACGAGTCGCTAACTACTCAGGGTGATACGGTAATGCTCTCTCAAGGTAATCAGAACGAGGATGCGTAATGGGTTGGGTAACTAAAACAAAGACAGTTCAGGTAACAAGGACAAGAGAAGTAGATCATGGATATGATTATAATCCTTCATTTAGGTCCCGCTTTATTTATTTTAAATTTTCCGGTCTAAGACCGAATGATAGCCATTGGGTTTTTCTCCAAGGAAGGGACGTTACCGCATTTATTAACACTAGTTTTAGTATTGACGACTTTAATGCGTCATCTAGAAGTTCTGTCTATAGAAATCCTGGAGACTTGTATTTAGAAGAAACTCAATTTCCGGCTGATCTGGGTGGGCCTACCGGAGATTATCTTACTAGCACCGCACAAGGTGAGTTAGAGGGTATATTCTTTTTACAAAGTAATGAAACGTATAGTTGGAACTCAGGTACTGGATCTTCAGATTATAGTTTTAATAATGGTGAGAATAGTTTGCCATTTTTAGTTATTAATGTTTCAGATGCCAATAAGGAAAATGCTTTGTCTTATGCCACGGCAGAATATTCTTCTATAGGTCAATATATTAACTATACCATGGAGTCATATACTGTTCCTGTAAAAATACAATATAGAGAATGGAGAGCTGACCCGCCTAGAGATAACGGCAGGGATGATCATAATCCCCCTAATCACGGCCACACGAGATCAAGCTATGCGCCGACCACATCACCAAGACCGACTGCGGCGCCGCGGGCGAAAAACGGCCATTCAGCAAAAGGTGGCTATGGCCGCGGACCTCACGGATAGGATAAAATAAGATGTCAGGCATACTACAATTAAGTGAACAGTTAAACCCTTCAGCTCAGACATTCGTGGTTGATGAACCTATCGGCTCTGTTCTTACTGGAATCGGACTTTTCTTTGCAAAGGCGCCGGAAGGAGCCTCTTCACAACCTATATCTATTGAACTAAGACCTTGCGCTGAAAGCGGCGCGCCCAGCGCTAAGAAGTTTATTCAAGGTACAAAGGTAACAGTTCCTGCTTCTACAATTGCAGCGAGCGCAAATACTGTATTTCAAAGCGCAACAGAAGTAAGGTTTAGCTTCCGCGAACCAGTTTATGTACCAGGTAATACTTTACTAGCTTTAGTAGTTAGTACAGGTGCTGCAGCTGAAGAGTATCAAATTTGGGTTGGAAAAAATGGCAAGCGGCTTACTAACTCTACTACAGAGTTTTTCTCTTCTGTTATAGAAAAAGGCGCTTTTTATGAATCATCAAACGGCACAGCTTGGGAACCTGATAATGAAAAAGATTTAGCCTTTAAAGTATATAGAGCCAAATTTCAATATGCTAATGCCTTTGCTGTTTTTAATGCTGACGTTCCTCCTCCAAAAAGATTGACCGAACAAACATTCATAGACGATAATACAAAATATCCATCAGATCCTTTTTTATTTACTGCAGGTAGTTCTACAGTTAATGTTGTACATGCAGCGCATGGTTTTCAAGTGGGTGATAGGGTAACATTATCTAAAGGCTCAAATGGATTTGACAGCGCTGATACTATTAATGGGGTAGCGGGAAGCAGCCTTTATGGTGTACACACATTAACAGCCACAGATCCATATGGGTATTCATTTAATTGTGGGACTAATGCTACAGCTTCTGTTAGAGGCGGGGGTACAGGAGTAATCGCAACAGAGCAATATGTAATAGATGAATTCCAAGCTATTTTGCCGGCTGCTACCCCTCCACTTACTAATATGTCAGTACTAGGTGATTTTCTTACTTCTAAATCTTTTGGAGGAAATGAAACGCCATACGCTAAAATTGCTGATGTGAGAATTGATAGAAATGAAGTACAAGTTTTTAAAAATCCAGCTGTTTTAGCAGCAACAACCTCTGAAGCGGATCATAACTCTGGAAATGCTTCTCTTAAACTTACTACAATTTTTGAATTGCAGCATCTATATACAGCTCCTTATATTAACGAACATGCAGCATCTATTCGTAGTGCTAGCAATTTTATTGACTATCAGGATTCGTCAAGTACTATAAACAGAAATCTTATTTCTACTGTCCCATTTACTTTAGAGACTGAGCCAAATAGTGGAACTACAGCAGCTAAACATCTTACTATTGTATACAATTTAGAATTACCTGCAACTTCTATAAGGACTATTGTAGATGCAATAAGACCTCAATTTACAGACTTTTCTGTTTGGTATAGAACAAATTCAGATGATAGTTTAATTGAAGATAATAATTGGGTTGAATTTAGCAAATTAAAAAATCCGCCGGATACTTCTAACTATTCAGATTTGCCTCAAGATTTTGAAATAAGAACTTACGAATTTAACAAATACGATTTACCACAATTCAATAAATATCAAATAAAAATTACTATGAATTCTACAAAATCTAGTAATACACCATTGTTCCAAAATTTAAGAACAATTGCAACCATATAATGAGTAGCTATATTTCTGTAGAAGGTTATCCGGATCTTGCAAGAGATAAAAGCACTGGAATGATTTTGAATATAAATAAAGACAACACTGATGCGTTTATTAAAAAGAGGGATCGCGAATTACAACAACGTGAAGAAATAGAAACTCTTAAATCAGACGTTCAGGATATAAAGATGATGCTACAAAAATTAATAGAAAGTTTTGCAAATGCCTAATGCCAAAATAGGAAAAGTCAATTTATCAGATACGATTAATACGCAGCGTCTGAGATTTAATCAGCTTATTGACTCTGTAGGAAGCGTAAGTCTTTCATCTGTTAATCAGACTGCAGGAAGAAACACTTTTACAGGTAGCTATCCTACTGTAGGCGAAGCTCTTAAAGAGCATGAGGCAAGGTTAGACTCTGCCGATATTATTGAGGTAAAAACGCCTAGAATCAGGGCTTTTGATAATACTTATGATAATACATTAGCTGGTGATGTCTACATGCAAAGCGATGTAGACATTAGCGGAAACTTACAACTTGATGGTAATTTGCAAGTAGATGGCACTCTTACTGTCGATGGCGTAGTTACTATGAAAGCTGGTTCTTCCGGAAGTGTTACACTTGGCGATGATAACACAGACAACGTTGTCTTCGACGCTGATGTGAATTCAAGTATTATTCCTAATACGGATGACGCCTTTGATCTAGGTAATAGCTTACAAGAGTGGCGTCATTTATATGTCGATGGTACTGGGTATATCGATGAAATTTCTGCCGATAGCGCTACTATTGGTACTATGAAAGTTACCGATTTAACTGATAATAGAATTGTAATTGCCGGTACTTCAGGGGAGTTAGAAGATGATGCTAACTTCACTTGGGATGGTGATATCTTTAACGTTGAAGGAATCACTACTTTAGATTCTACAACTGTAGATGGTCCATTAGAAGTAACTGGTAATACAGATTTAGATGGAACTCTTACTGTTGATGGTATAACAACTATGAACAGTAATCTAGTCTTAGATACTAATGATATTAACGATGTTACTAATGTTTACTTAAAAGATGCGATTATTCATTCAGGTGACGATGATACAAAAATTAATTTTGGCAATAATACAATAGATTTAGAAACTGGTGGAGTAGCTAGAATAGCTATTACCGATACCAATGTTACTATTTCAGAAGATCTTACCGTAGAAGATAGCGCTTATATTACAGGAAACTTAGCTATAGGCGGTAATGTGCAGATTGATGGTACGCTAACCGTTGATGGTGTAGTCAACATGAAAGCCGGGTCATCAGGTACAGTTACACTTGGAGATGACGATACAGACAATGTAGTATTTGATGCTGATATTAATTCTAACATTATTCCTAATACTACCAATGAATTTGATTTAGGTAGTTCAGCTAAAGAGTGGAAACATGGCTACTTTGATGGAACAGTTCATGCTGATAACTTAGCAGCAGACTCTGCTACAATCACAGGTGATCTTGATGTTCAAGGCATTACCACTCTAGATTCTACAACAGTAGATGGTACATTAGATGTTACGTCTAATTTAAATGTAGATAACAATCTTAATGTAAATGGGATTACCACTTTAGATTCTACAACAGTAGATGGGACATTGCATATTACAGGTGCCGTAACATCAGATGGTACTGCGTTTGCGATTGCTGCCGGTACCGGCACCGATGATCCTGTTACATTAGGTGATACTATAAACTTTCAAGGTGGTCAAAGTATTACAACAACAGTATCTAATAATAATATTAAGATTGACGGCGACTTTGCCACTACGACTAGTAAAGGTGTAGCGCAATTTAGTTCTGATAACTTCTCAGTTACTAACGGTGTAGTAACAATCAAAGACGATGGAGTTGCTCTTGGAACAGAAACTACTGGCAACTATATGTCAGGTATCTCCGGCACGGCCAATGAGATTACTGTTTCTCATACGCCGGGAGAAGGATCTTCCGCTACTATCAGTTTACCAGATGATGTTACTATTGGACAAGATTTAGGAGTAACCAGAAATCTTAATGTTACTGGAACGTTTTCTGTCGGTGGAGTAACAACATTTACAGGTGGAACAAGATTTGCGACATCACATAATGTTATGCTAGATGGTGTTGCTGTTAATAATGTTAATAGAGGCGGTATAGCAATAGATCGCCCAAGTAGTGACAGTGCCGTATTGCAATGGAATGAACTTGGAGATTATTGGGAAGCTGGTACTACAGATAGCGTATATAGGTTGGCACTTCAAAACGACAGCGCTGCATTCTCTAACATATATCAAACAGGTACAGGTGCTACTAGAATACCTGCAGGTACTACAGATCAAAGACCTACAGCAGCACAAGGTCAAATTAGATATAACACTTCTAATAATAGCTTTGAAGGGTATTCAGGGGCTTCTTGGGGGTCTCTAGGCGGTTTGATTGACCAAGACCAAGATACTTATATTATTTCAGAAATATCTAGTGGTACAGACTCAGACACTTTACAATTTTACGCAAGTGGGACAAAAATTGCAACTGCAAATAGTACTAATTTAACCGCACTTAAAGATTTCTATGTTGAAGGTTTTTCTTATTTAGACAGCGCTATCGTCGACGGCGATTTAGAAGTATCCGGAAATTTGACTGTATCCGGTACTGCTACTTATGTTAATACTGAAACCGTAGAACTAGCTGATAACTTTATTCTTTTAAATTCAAATGCTACAGGTGCACCAGCAGATGTTACTAATGTGGGCATTGAAATTAATAGAGGTACCAGTACTAATACACAGCTTAGATGGAATGAACTTGGAGATTATTGGACTGTCGGCGAAGGTAATGATCCGTCATATAGTAGAATTGCTACTTCTGATTGGTTAAATGCAGGTGGAGGATTATCATATAATAACAGTACAGGTGAATTTGCGCATAGCAATACTTCATCGCAGTTATCTGTAAATAAGTCCGGAAATACTTTTATTCAAGATATTACGTTAGACGCCTATGGACATATTACTAATATAGGTACCAACTCAGTTACTGTTGGAAACGCGACTATTTCGCTAGCAGCTGGTAGTGACCTCCACTTTGATGAAGCAGATAAAACATTTACAACTAACCAGAGTACTGATCAAACCCTAACTATCGATCATGATGATATAACGAGAACTAATGCAACTAGTACTGCCGGTCCTGCCTTTGGAGGTACGTTTACAGCTATTGACAGTCTTACTTCAAACGCAAGAGGACATGTTACAGCGGTTAATACAAAAACCGTTACTATTCCTTCTCTACCAACTTATGATAATTATCAATATTGGACAATAAAAGATAGCGCTGAAACATCCCTTAATGTTAGTACAACTGACACTATAGAATTTTTAGGTAAAGTTGGGATGGATGTAGTATTAGATACTACTGGTGATAATGGTAAATTAAATATAACTAATATCGATAGAGGGTCTTCTCAGAATATATTCAAAAATATTGCAGTTCTTAATTCAGAAAGTACTACACTTCATACTGCAGTAGCAGATACAAATGATGATACATTTAATATTAAACAAGGTAATGCTGGAATAACTTTAGGCGGCGCCGGCGAAGATGATAATGTAATTATTTCCCACTACACTCCAGACAATGTACCATCAGACGTGACGTCGACTGCCAGAACTTACGTAAAATCTATCTCTTTTGATGACTTTGGTCATGTTACAGCTGTTGCAACAGGCACTGAAAGCGTAGTTAATACCAACCAGAAAACACAATGGTATCTTGAAGATAATTCCGGCACTGAGAAAACAATAAAGCATAATACAGAAGTAAAATTTGTTAACGATGGCGGTGTTAGCGCGGAGTGGGATGGCGGTACTGGAACAAACAATAATCCGTATGATTTAGATTTAAAAATAACAACTAGTGTAATAGCTGGCGCCGGGTTAAGTGGCGGCGGCGTGTTAAGTTCGAGTAGGACGGTGAATGTCGGCGCAGGTACCGGTGTTATTGTTAACGATGACGATGTGGCTATTGGGCAAGCAATCGGTAAAGATGATCATCCTGAATTTGTTGATATTGATCTTTATGACGTGCATGCCGAAGACGGTGTTGGAGTCGTTAACTTTTCACAACAAACAAGAAACAATGTGCACAGGCCAGTATTTTTAAATATTGTTAATAACGATACCGTAGCCACTACTGATGGACACATAATTGGAGGAATTCAATTCCTCGCTGAGGATGATGAGACGACTGCTATTGGTAACTTGGAGTCACTTCCAAAATATGCAGCTATAGATGCGGGTTATAACTCTCCTGATCATGATTCCAGATCTGGCTATATAAAAATGTATGTAGCATCTAATGCTTCCGGTGGCGGCGTGAATATGTCAGTTTTTGATGCAGAAGGAGGAACTGGCGGTGATACTATTGTACGCGGTTTCGATGGTACGTACATCAGAGCTCAAAATGAAATAAGATTAACAACCTCTAATACATCTACTAATCCGGTAAATACCGGAGATATTTTTCTTGAGCCGGAAGGGAGAACAGTACATTTTCGTGGGACAGGATTAGAAAGTGCTGCAATAAAAATGCAGTTGGATAACTCAAGTCAGTCACTCAGTTCAACTGATGAGTTAACTATTGCCGCGGCGAATACGTCTGGTACTAGTGGAAGTCTTAATCTAGATGCCTCTACCTATGTGCGTATCAGGCCAGACCAAGGTAAAGTCTTTTTTAACGATGGTGGGGCGGCTGGATCGCAAATAGAATTTAATTTAACTAGCTCGTCTCAGCAGATCCAGGCTAGCGATGTATTATATATTAAAAGCGGTGCCTCCGATAGTATCGTTTATGAAGCCGGTAATGATGCCAATCAGGGTACTCACAAATTCCGAGGTGATCGCATAGAAATTCAAGACTATCTCGGCTATTCCGGGGGGTTTTTGAAATTTGGAGAGCGTAATACGAGCCTCGGCTTTACTCACCCAGCATATTCCCGTCATTTGGAGATTGGGGCGCAATCACAAGGCGCTGAAATAACTGTTTACGAAGCTGGAGTCGCAATAACAAATAGTCTTTACGTAGGTAGAGAGCAGCCATCAACACTTCCAGATAATGAAATCAGAGCTGAAGGGGATATTACAGCTTTTTATGCTTCCGATATTCGGTTAAAAGAAAATATTAAAGTAATTCCGAATGCAATTGATAAGATTAAATCTATTCGCGGAGTAGAATTTGATTGGACCGATGAGCATTTAGAAAGCCGCGGTGGAGTTGATGGATATTTTGCTAAGAAGCACGATGTTGGTGTTATTGCTCAAGAGGTAGAAAAAGTACTACCTGAAGTAGTTGGTGAAAGAAAAGATGGTACATTAGCAGTAGAATACCAAAAAATGGTAGCATTGTTAATAGAAGGCATGAAAGAACAACAAGAGCAGATTAATTTATTAAAACAAGAAATAAAAAATCTTAGGAATAAATAATGGCTGTTTCTAGAAGTTTAGTTGTAGATTCTGATTCTAAAATGATATTAATAGATAACGTTTATGAGAATAGTAATATATGCCTTATAGAACATCGTTTTTATAATAATCTTAATCACAATATTCCCATTAGATTTTTAAATCTCGAGTTTGACTTTAAAATAGTTGATTCTGATCTTTTGTCTGATTCTGATTTTCAAAGAAAGGATTATATAAGAAAGTATTATGATTCTGATTTAAATCCGGTCTATTTAATTAACCAATCGTATTAAATATAATAACAAGGTTTTATATGTTACTTCCATTCGGCAACTCAAAAGATTTTAATGATATAATCCAGTTAATGGTCGAAGATTATCTGAGTTTGGTTTCAAACTCGCAACCACAAAACTTTCCTAATATTAATAGTTCGACGAATAATATACAAGGTTATAATGCATTAGATATTTTAAAAAGCGGTAACTATGTTTTTAACGGCGTTACTATATTTCTCAAATTTATTGCATTTGACCATAGGATTTTTCCTGCTGTAGGAGAAACTGACACAGATAGCGGAAGAGATGGCACATATTTTAATGAACTATTAAAACTTTATTTAAATCATTTAAATGATTCTAGAATTGATAGAATAAACAATAGTAATGGATTAGATATATCCTTTGATGATATAAGAGATGAATATGATAATCCCAATTCTATAAGCCTCCGTGAACACTACAACGTTGGCGTTAATAGTCCTGCGGTTGGAGGAAGTAACCCTGTTCCTACATCCGGGGCTATTTCCTTAAATAATTTTTATGGTACTAGAAAATATAGATCAGCGCAAAAAGATATACCTGCTTTTAATCCAGATTCGCCACGATACGGGTTTAGCGCTACTGGGCAAAGGCGATTGTGGACGCATTATCCTGAAGATATAAGTCTATCGGGTAGCGGTTTAACTGCTGTACCTACTTTATATGGTAACCATCCTGTTATAACATCAGTAACAGATCGAATATGGCTTGCAAAAGAGGTTCCAATCGACTTTTTCTATATGAATCCTGATCATTATAATAAAACCCCAGCTAGAATGACTATATCAGCAGGTAATGATATTAAATTTGTTGTGAGCCCGGATAGCGACGGGGGCTCTTATGTTCAAATTAGAAATATAGGTTTTCTAATAAGGGAGTATAGTACTAAATTAGCGGTAAACCAGTTTAGAATGGATGAAGTGCTTGTCCAATTAAATGGGCCGTCACACACAAGGTATCTTATAGGCGGCAATGCTGCTCATACAATTCCCGCCGGTTCAGCTAACGTGCTAACTGACACCTTTACCCCAGAAGCAGAAGATGGGTTATATACAATAAGCATTGCATTTGATTATTATCAATCAAACGTATATAGTGATGCTGATTTGTTCATATCTACTGGTGGTTTTAATATTGCGTGGGGCAACGCATAAGTAGAGTGCCGTGTTACAGATGCCTTGTTTAAAAAATTAACAAATTCAATTAATTATAAATAATGTAAAATAGCGGCAGGGTGCGATTGTGTACCGACAAGTGAATCAGCGAGGAATTCTATGGCCCAGTATGAAGAATTTACCATCGACCAAGGTGCCGATGTTGCAATAGAAGTGCATTTAGTTGCTTTAGACGGGTCTAAAAAAGACTTATCAAACCATACGGTTTCTGCCAAGCTTAAAAAATCTTATAATAGCGATACTGAAGATACTATTGAATTTAATAGTATCGTGGTCAGCCCTGCTACTGACGGTAAAATAAACCTCAGTCTCACTAATACTCAAACAGACTCTTTAAAACCTGGCCGTTATGTGTATGACGTCGAATTAGCGTATTTGGACGATGATAATAATACAATTATTGAAAGAATACTAGAGGGAAGAGCTCAAGTAACTCCTTCGGTCACTCGGTGATATAATGTCTGATAAGTATGTAGTCAAAGTTAATAAAACCCCAGAAGTAAAAATATCTGAGAGTACAACACTGGTAAAGCAGATAAAGGTTGGAACTCCGATCAGCTCTGTCGACCGTGCCTCCTATGACGCTACAACGTTGGGTGGAGATTCTCCTGGATCTTTTAGAGACTGGCGCCTACTTACTAATAAACCAGACAATATTGTTCTTACTCAAGTAAATGATAATCCAGGCGATTCTGGAGGTATTGTAGTATCCGGTAGCATCTTACCAGATACTGATATAGCGTATAATTTAGGATCTCCTAATAAAAAGTTTAAAGAACTATTTCTAGCAGGAGAAACAATCTTTCTAGGTGGAACTGTTTTAGCGGATGCTGGAGGAGGACAGTTAGCGGTTGGCCCTGCTCCTGTAGAAGGACAACCTGTAGACTCTAGTTTACTAGTACCTTTATCTAAATTTGATTCAAATAGAACTATTGATACTATAAACGATTGGATCCGAGGCGATAATTTTACTTTTGATTCCACTGAAACTCAGCCAGGTTTATTAGACTTTTTTGATTCTAATTATGTTTTACAGAGAGTTGCTGGAGTTGGCTTAGTTGAAATAGATGAAGGTGGAGGAGACGCTGATAACGTCGCTGAGCAAATTGATACTTTTGATGTTGGTGAGATAAGAACAGTAAAGTACGTAATTTCAATTACCGATGGTAACTTAAAAAATCAATCAGATGAAATATTATTGACGCACAATGGTAATGAAGTATTCATGCTAACATATGCTACAGTAAAAACTCAAGATTCCGACTTGGTAAATTACAATGCTTTAATTGATGGTACTACTTGTGCTTTAACCGCAAACGTATTAATATCTAGTCTTGATATTAAAGCAAAAAGAATAACAGTTGGAACGTGATAAACATATAAATAAAGGTAATATTTGTCATGAATAGGAGTCTCTAAGCATATGGCTATTAAACAAAAGTTTGTCATAAGAACAGGTTTAGATGTCACGGACTCTGCAGTATTTCGTGGTTCGTTACAAGTTGGAGAATTAAGTTATCCAACTGTAGACGGAGACTCAGCGGGATCTGTAATGACAACAGATGGCGAAGGGAACCT
>TARA_Y100000385_G_scaffold137353_1_pt1 | contig 19329 bp, 13 predicted proteins | sample TARA_Y100000385 | Tara Oceans TARA_Y100000385 (sample SAMEA2620980) | marine metagenome | biome: marine biome (ENVO:00000447); feature: surface water layer (ENVO:00002042); material: "saline water (ENVO:00002010), including plankton (ENVO:xxxxxxxx)" | depth 5 m
CGTCTGCTCGAACTTTGGTATTCGACGGGTATTATGCAAATCACTGCCGGGCAAGCAGTGATGATTTGTATAGGGCTCTTATTACTCTATTTTGCAATAAAAAAAGGTTTTGAGCCGTTGCTTTTACTTCCAATTGGCTTTGGAGGAATTCTTGCGAATATTCCGGGAGTGGAGATCGCGACCGGAGCGGGAATCTTGGCCCAGTTTTATAGTCTCGGCCTTGAGACCGGAATATTTCCTTTGTTAATTTTTATGGGCGTCGGGGCTATGACTGACTTCGGTCCGTTGCTTGCCAATCCAAAAACATTGTTGTTAGGCGCCGCGGCTCAGTTTGGTATATTTAGTACGCTAATCGGAGCTTTGTTCTTCTCTGACATTGGTATATTTGATTTCAGCTTGAGTCAGGCAGCCGCTATAGGGATTATCGGTGGAGCTGACGGCCCCACTGCAATTTACGTGGCCGGTCGTTTAGCGCCGGAGCTTTTGGGAGCAATAGCGGTATCAGCCTATTCATACATGGCACTCGTGCCCATCATACAGCCGCCAATTATGCGATTGCTGACGACGAAAGCGGAACGAGAGATAACCATGATTCAGTTACGAAAAGTTTCTCGCAGCGAAAAAATTTGTTTCCCTTTGTTGCTTCTGATCTTAGTGGCATTTTTGATTCCATCAGCCGCTCCTCTTTTGGGCATGTTCTGCTTTGGAAACTTAATGAAGGAGTCTGGAGTTGTCAAAAGGCTCTCAGAAACTGCGCAAAACTCGTTAATTAACATTGTGACTATTTTGTTGGGCTTGTCAGTCGGTTCAAAGTTAGGAGCGGAACAGTTCCTGGTAGGCAGCACTCTCGGCATTCTTTTGCTGGGAATGCTCGCATTTTCGATGGGTACAGCTGCCGGGGTAATCATGGCAAAAATTATTAATGTCTTCACAGAGGAAAAAATCAATCCATTAATAGGTGCTGCAGGAGTGTCCGCAGTGCCTATGGCTGCCAGAGTAGCAAATAAAGTCGGACTTGAATCGAACCCAAATAACTTTCTCATAATGCATGCGATGGGCCCAAATGTCGCGGGTGTCATCGGTTCTGCCGCGGCTGCCGGCGTTCTCATTCAGTTTGCTGGATAATTTATTGGTTATCGATTTATTGCAGGGAGGAGGCATAACTAGATGCGTTTGCATATGGAAAGATTTGATGATTTTACTTTGCTTCAGCGTTATGGCTGGCGATTTCTTACCAAGATGTCCTTTTTTATTTTTTTGATGCTATTTTACTTTGCTTTGTGCACGCTTACGGTTGCCGCTGAAGTTGCAAATAATAGCTTTGTGGCGCAGCAAAGCCATTGGGAGAAATTAGTCGCCAGAGATGAGGATTTCGCTGGGCGTGCTTCAGAAGTTGGAAGGACGCAGGCCTTTCTCGAGTTTCTCGCACCTGGATCGATCGTTTTTCGAGAAGGTCCCACGGACGCGATAGAGCGTTACAGTGATGATGCTTATGCAGCGGAACGAGAATTAGAATTAAATTGGAAGGCTCATTATGTTGATGTATCGCGAGACGGAGATTTAGGATTGAGTGCTGGTCCCATGATTATTTATTCCGAGTCGGGACAGGACTCATATAATCATCTTATTTCAATCTGGAAAAATAGCGATGCACAATGGGAATTAATGGCAGATATCGTGGTTCCAATTCCAGGGTTTTTGAGTCTTGAGGTATCACCGAATTGGAGTGATACGCTTCCATTGTTTGAAGAGACAATCGATCCTATTTTGGTCTTGAACGACCTTACAACGCAGGAGGGATTGCGGGCCGCCGACGATAGGTTTGGACAGTCTATAAATTTTAGAGGCGGTCAACGCGCACTTTTACGTTACGGATTGGAGAACACTCGCGTTTATTTACCGGGCATGGGGCCGGCCGTAGGAGCAGAGGAAGCGAGTTCGGTATACGGAGCTTTTTTGGATAGTCAATTGTTGACCACGAACCCCATTAGCTTGAGCTATTCTGGCGGTTACCTTTCAACTTCTCGAGAAATGGGTTTTACGTACGGCATAATGACAGAAGATACAGAGATCCTCGACGAAAGGTTTCGGGCAAGCTACATGAGGTTATGGCGTTTCAATAGAGACAATGAGTGGCGGATAGCGGTAGAAGTGCTGAGTCCATTTTAGCAGTTGTAAAATTGAAGTTATCTGCTCACCGAGTATAAAAAGTTCGTTCTGGGATTTGGGTCACAATTTCGCCGGGGCCCTTGATGTTTAGTAGGAGACGATGGGGTCCTTTGCTCAGATTCTTTGTCTCGAGCTCAAACCTAAATCCTAAGTTAGGCGCATTTGGGTCGGAAAATACACTTAACGCCGACACTACATCTGATCGCTCCAATCCATAATGCGCCATTCCGTAATCATTGCCATCAATATGGATGTTAACTTCTTCTACTCCCATTTCGGGTGCGAAAGCCCAGCCACTGATCATAATACTATCGTTGACCATCTCTTCTTGTCTCGGCGTGTCGAGCCAGGCTCTGGCTGGGTAGGGGCAAACGTCCGGTTTGCTGACGTTGTTGCCCGATATAATTCCACGGTAAAAACTAAAAACCTTGTCTCCACCAAAAAGGACTAAGCTCCCAATAGGATCTAACTCCGATGCTTGCTCGCATACTTTGGAAATAAAACTTTGCTTTTCCATCACAGTTAAAGTTGTGTCCTCAGTTATGATCAACATGATTTGATTCTTTTTTTCAAAAAACGCACTCTCGTCATTTCCCCAAATCTTGAGCTGAGTAGCGCGTCCGTCTCGGATAGCTTTTTTTTCGTCAAGCGTAAAAACTTTCTCCGATACTTTGTTAAATTGCAACTGAGCAGCAGTGTAATAATTATTTGTAGCAATAATTGGTTCAATACCTGAAAAGTTCTTTTCTATTATAGTTGAGGTGTGGAGAGAAAATTCGTCCCATCCAGCCATCTTGGTGGAAAGTAGGCCACGACCGACCAATGGTTGGAGTTCGTTTTGAAACGATTGAGATCCAATTGATAGAATCAAGATTAACGTCCCAATTAGACCTGTCCCAGGGATAAGTAGAATAATCTGCTCGGCCCTTTTCATGGATAAGTGATTAGCGAGCGAGAATTTAATTTCATTGAGGACGACGGGCAGTCCTATTAGTAAGGGTAGATAACCGGACAAAGGCCAATGGATCGTTGTGCTCGTAGCATCGCTCCATGGAGCTAAAAGGAGATAAATTATAAGGTGTGGAAGTGAAAAGCTTAGTATTAATATCGTATTCAGGTCTCTTTTTTTAAGGGCTCTTAGGAGAGTTAATAAAGAAGCAAAGAATGCAAGATAAAGCAGTGGTGTCACTATGGCGGCCTGCATTGGCATATGAAGCAAGCCGTTTGCATGGAAATCCCATGGATGTCTGTTGACTAAGTAAAAATAAATGCTTTGAAAGTCATTATTTAAATTAAATAAGATAACCGGGAGTAACCCAAAGGAAGAAATCCCAATGCACGCCCAAAGCTTTTTAGTTCGCCAAAATTTTCTAGCAGGTTGATAAGAAAAAAGCACAACAATAGCTGAGAGGGGGTACAAAAAAAAACGATAGTGTGTGCTAAGACCAATTGCCACAATAAATCCGCAAGTTACCCAGTATCGCCACCTATTCAGTCTAAGACCTCTCTCAAAAAGACCGAATGATATTAAGCCAAAAAATATTAGTGGCACATCTGGCACAGCAAGAAGGCCCAAAAACCCAGCAAGAGGTAAGCATAAACATAATATAGCTGACTGAAGAGCAAGATTGATGCTCGTTAGTGGATACGCTATCCAAAAAATTAAAGCGGGAATGATGGTTCCAAGGATTAAAAACCAAAATCGCACTCCAAGTGGAGTGTCACCAAAAATCTCTGTTCCAAGCCTCACAAGTTGGGACGTTACAAATGGAAGATCGCTATATGCCAGTGCCGGAAGGTTAGATTCTAACCAGTAGAAAACCTCGTCGCTGTATAAATCTAAGCGAGCCGCAAGTACCAATTTTAATATTGTAAAGGCAGCGAGTAAAACTGTAAGAATTCCGAAAAGGATTTCCTGAGAATTTAGTCTTGATCCTGCTTCCTCTTTTTTAAATATTGACATAGTTCTCTAACTCTCTCGCCTGAAAATCACTGTAATTTTTTGTTAAGAAATTCAACATAATCTAGAAAAAGGGAATATCCATTACATAAACAGGAAGATTTATAGAGTATGACCTTTCGCAGCCCTGTCGACATTCTCTTTCGCAGCGAGTGGCTTGTAAAGAAATACTGAACGACATTTTCAGGGCGTAAAAATGGGTATAACTGGTTTTTTTGTCATGTTCGACTTTTTTTTTTAGAACAACAACCGATAACTAGCCTTATGGGTTAGAAGATTTTCTAAAATAAGGAAAAGTCTCGGGGTTGATTATTCAATGTATGCTGCGATAGATCTTGGTTCGAATAGTTTTCATTTGCTTATCGGTGATTGGGTCGATGGGCAAATAACAATAGTAGAGCGCTGTAGTGAAAAAGTTCAACTGGGTGAGGGTGTCAGTAAGACCGGGGTTATTTCTCGGGGGTCGTTTAAGAAAGGCTTGGACTGTTTGTCAAATTTTACAGAATTAATGAGAAAATATCCGATAAGGGAATATTGGGCTTTAGGAACGAATACATTGCGTGTTGCTGAGAATGCCGGTGATTTTTTGAGCGCTTCACAAGCTCAAGGTATACAAATCAGGGTTATTTCGGGAATTCAAGAGGCCATGCTGATTTATGCAGGAGTCTGTTTGAACCTCCCAAAAGATGGTCGTCTTCGACTTGCAGCTGACATTGGAGGAGGCAGCACCGAAGTCGTGTTAGGGCGGGATGATCAGAGGATAATCGCTGAAAGTATACAAGTTGGAAGTGTATCTTGGCGTGACAAATTTTTTTTAGATTTAAGATCCGAAATTGAAGCAAATAAACAGATAGATCTCGCAGTGAGTTCTGCGATAAATGAGTTTTCAAAGATCTCATCGGTGTTAAAAGAAAAGGAATGGGCTGAGGCATATGCTTCGTCAGGAACGGTAAAAATGTTGATGCACATTAGCAATGGACATGGTTTTGGTTCGGATACGATTTCTTTAAACTTCCTATTAGAATTGCGGCTTAAAATCATAAAGGCATCTGTCTACGGGGAGCCACTTAATGGATTAAAGGAGGCTCGAAGGGATCTTCTTCTCTCAGGGTGGTCTATTCTCGTTGGGTTTATGCAATCTTTCGAGATTTTAGAAATCCAATTTAGTCCGTTTGCTTTAAGGGAGGGTATGTTTGATTTTATGGCTAAAAATGAGGTTATCTAGTTGGTTAAGTTTTAGTGATCTACCGCCTCTAACAATTTGTTTTGCGCGCAGTCAGAATATTTATAATGCTCGTTTTCAGGGGCGTAGGTTCCTGATTCAGTCAAAGTCCACTTCTGAGCTCCATCACTAAGATATAAAGAAAGCTCTTCAAGGATCCGCAAAGCATGATTCTTTTTTAAGATTGGAAAACAGACTTCTATTCGATTAGAAAGGTTTCTTTCCATCCAGTCAGCACTTGAGCAAAAGACGTTTGGTTGTGAATTTTGAAAATAGTAAACTCTAGAGTGCTCAAGAAATCGACCTATTACTGAGATAACTTGGATGTTCTCACTAATACCTGGCATTTGAGGACGAAGACAACACATGCCTCGTACAATTAAATCTATTTTTACTCCTGCCATCGAGGCGGAGTAAAGCGCTTTTATTAGTCTGGGGTCAGTCAGAGCATTCAACTTAGCTATTATTTGAGCAGGCCTTCCTTTTAGCGCCGCATTTTTCTCAACACTTATCATGCTGAGAAGTGCGGTTCGAAGATTAAAGGGAGCATGCATTAATAACTCAGGCTGAATCTTTTTACCCATTCCCGTTATCTGCTGAAAAACTTTATGTACGTCAGAGCAAAGAGTTTTGTCCGCGGTTAGTAAACTGTAGTCTGTATACAGGGCGGAATTTTTTAAGTGATAATTGCCAGTGCCTAAATGGACGTATCTTTTAAGTAAGCCCTTTTCTTTTCGAACAAATAAGAGCATTTTCGCATGCGTTTTGTATCCCATTACTCCATAAACGACTACGGCTCCAGCTTCTTGCAGGATATTAGCAAAGTTTATATTGTCTTCCTCATCGAACCGTGCAGTTAACTCAATGATTACCGTAACATCCTTTCCGCAACGTGCGGCTTCAGCGAGAGCGGTTACTAGTTCTGAAGATTCGTTGGTACGGTACAGCGTTTGCTTTATTGACACGACGGTTGGATCAGCGGCCGCCTCTCTTACCCAGTCAATTACTGGGACAAAAGATTGAAAGGGGTGTAATAGAAGTTGATCGCCTTTCGATACACTCGAGAAAATTGAGCTTCCAACTTGGAGCGCTGATGGTATATTTGGCACAAATTTTGGGAATTTTAAATCCGGTCGTGTAAGCATGTCCTGAATTTCAGCTACTCGTTGAAGATTTACCGGCCCATCTACTCTGAAAAGTTCGGATTCTGATAAATTAAATCGCGTTAACAAAAAATCAGATAAGAACCTTGGGCATTGCAGTTCGACTTCTAATTTTGTCGCAGTCCCGAAGCGACGGCTATGAAGTTCGCCCATCAGTGCAGAGGCGTAGTCCTCGCCATCAAGGTCTCCGAGCTCTAGATCAGAATTACGCGTAACACGAAATTGGTAGCAACCTTTTACGCTCATGCCTGGGAAAAATTCATCGACATAAGCGTGAATAATTGAGGATAGAAAAATGAAGTTATCACCGTATGGGGCAACTTCTTTTGGTAATTTGATAAGACGCGGCAATGATCTTGGTGCGGGAACAACAGCAAGCCCGCTCTCCCGTCCAAAAGCATCTTTGCCTTCAAGAGAAAGTATAAAATTTAAGCTTTTGTTGACCAGTCGCGGGAATGGATGTGCTGGATCAAGCCCTAGCGGACTTATTACAGGCTGTACTTCTGTTAAGAAATACTGACGGGCCCAATCTTGAATAACGGGATCCCAATCTTTTTTTTGCAAAAAATAAATTTTTTCTCTGGCCAACGCGGGTAGCAACTCTTTATTTAATATTTGATACTGCTGATCGAGCCCAGAACGGACTTCTTGGTGAATTTCCTGAAGAACCTGTTCAGGATGCGTGCCGTCTGGTCCAGGTCTTTGGCGTCCAAAGCCCGTTTGTTTTTTTAAACCAGCTACTCTTATTTCGTAAAATTCATCCAAATTCGAACTAAATATGGTTAAGAAATTCAGCCTCTCCAATATTGGATATTGATTGTTCTTTGCTTGACTAAGCACTCTGAGGTTAAATTTAACATGACTAAGTTCCCTATTGTGAAAAAGCGCTGGGTCATCTAAATCAACGGTCCTAGTAATCTTAGGGATTTTTGAAAGATTCTTCTTTGGCAACACAGTTTCTACTGAGATAAGATGTTTGTTCGATTTATTTGATTGGGTCATATGGTTATTTTTTTTGAAGTTAGTTCTGTTGTGAAATTAGACACGCGATTACAGTTGTGATGCCATCAGAAACTAGGTTGGGCGGACAAGCAAAAATAGGACTCTTTGCAAAGCTACAGAGTAAACTTATACGATATTGTCATAAAAATGAAATATTTGGTGAATAAACTTCCCTCTTTTAGAACTTTAAATAACCATTTTGCTAATTCACTTATAAATCTTTCTCAAATTTGGAGCAGAAAAATGCGAGGCTTGGAAATATGGTTTTGTAAACTATTGTTTTTGATATTTTTTTCGATTGCTAGCTGGGCGTCTGCTCAGGTAGATCCTGGGGTTCCTGAGTACGAACGGGCGACTGGTATTTCGGGAAAGCTTTCGAGTGTTGGATCAGATACTTTAGCTAACTTAATGACCCTGTGGGCTGAGGAGTTTAATCGTTTTTATCCAAGCGTAAATATACAAATTCAAGCAGCTGGCTCGTCGACAGCGCCGCCTGCGTTGACTGAGAGAACCTCAAATGTTGGCCCAATGAGCCGCGAAATGAAAGATAATGAAGTAGAGGCTTTTGAGCGGCGTTATGGTTACAAGCCGACCGCAATTCCAGTCGCTATCGATGCTCTCGCGGTCTATGTTCATAAGGATAACCCCCTTGACGGGATGACGTTGGCACAGGTGGACGCGATATTTTCATCCAACCGCCGTTGTGGTTTCGAACAAGATATAGAGTTATGGGGGGGAGTGGGTCTCACGGGCCTTTGGCGTCAGCGTGACATCCAGCTTTTTGGTAGAAACTCAGTTTCAGGGACCTACGGATATTTTAAAGAAGCGGCCTTGTGCGATGGAGACTTTAAGAACAGCGTTAACGAGCAGCCGGGTTCAGCCTCGGTGGTTCAATCAGTAAGCACTTCAGTGAACGGTATTGGTTACTCTGGGATCGGTTACCGAACATCAAGTGTGAGATCTATCCCGATTGCAGTATCAGAAGGAAAAGAATATTTTGATGCTACTTCTGAAAATTCTTTGACCGGCAATTACCCTCTTGCAAGATTTCTGTATGTTTACGTAAACAAGGTGCCAAATTCCGCTCTCCCCGCAATGGAGAGAGAGTTTATAAAATTGATTCTTTCTAAGGTTGGTCAAGGTATTGTGCTTAAGGACGGTTACATTCCCCTTCCTGCTAGGGTCGTTGAGGGAGTGCTTGGGAGCATAGGAATCTAGTTAGGCCTAAACGTTTTGAGTTGAGTTGGCCAAGTCTTATCGAGTGGGAGTGTCTCTAAGTTCTAAAAGGAGCGGTGGGTGCTTGAAATTTCCGATGAGTGTTATATGGTAACGACGATGATTTTTCAATTAACGTATCTAGCAACGATTTAGAAAATAAAATCTTAAAAGAAATTTTTATATATGAATCAATCGAACCTGCGAGATCGGAAATTTAGCCGAAAAATCAGATATCTCAAGGATAAAATTGCGAGCGTTGGAATTGCAGTTGGGGGAATAAGCGTTATCGTCGCAATTCTTTTAATCTTTTTCTATTTGCTCTATGAAGTTCAACCTCTATTTGCATCGGCTGAAGTCTCTGAACCGACTGCCTATCAATTGACCAACGTTTCAGAGAGCCCTCCGCTTCATCTGGCTATCGAAGAACAGTCGGAATTAGCTGTTCGGCTGAACTCAAGCGGAGTTGTGGTTTTCTTTGAATTGGCTGACGGTTCAGAAGTAAGTCGCTTTGAGATTGACTTACCCAGTGAAGCAGCAGTTACAAGTTTTGCGTTGGATTCAGAAGAAAGCGGTGTTTTTGCTTTGGGTCTTGACTCTGGCCAGGTGGTTATTGCGAGATATGCCTATGAGATAAGTTTTTCTGGTGCCAGCAATGCTCGCAGCATTAATCCGAGGATAGAGTATCCATTTGGTAAGGATCCATATGAGTTCAAAGACATCGGCTCGATAGCGGTGCTTGGTTTGAGAACCAACCGTGATAGTTTAGTTATTGCAGCGAGTGATGGAGCTGAGAAATTAGGGTTGCTTCGAGCGACAAAAGAAACGAATTTGTTTTCAGCCTTTGAAACTGGGGGCGACGAAGAGTTTGAGATTGAGCAAGCTTACGCAACGTCTAGTATGGCTGATTTGGAACAAATCTATATTGATGGAGATCAGTTATGGGCGTACTTTGTAACGAAGGGCGGGTATGCTCGATTGATCGAGCTTAAGGGAGCTTTTGAAAGTAATGAGCCAGTGTTTTCTGTAGAGTCTCAGTTGACAGAAGCAGGTGTGAATCCAACAGATATTGAATTTTTGCTGGGAGGTGTCTCTCTCTTGGTTGCTGACGATAGCGGTCAGATAGCCCAATGGTTTTTAATCCAACGGAACGAGGAGATTAAGCTAGAAAAAATTCGCCAGTTTAATTCCTCAGACGTCGCTTTGAGAGAAATAACCTCGGAACAGCGACGAAAGAATTTCATAACCCTCGATCTAGAGGGAAATGTCGGAATCTACAACACTACTTCGCATAGTGCATCTTTCGAGGGTCGCCTTGCATCTCCCGAAGCCCACTCATTGGCAGTATCCCCCCGCGGCGACTCACTTCTCATCGAGTCGACGGGGGGCAATTTTCAGCGATTAGATATCAAAAACGATCATCCCGAAGTTTCATGGTCAGCACTTTGGAGTCGTGTTTGGTACGAAGGATACTCTGAGCCCGAATATATTTGGCAATCTTCAGCTGCCACCAATGAGTTTGAACCAAAATATAGTCTTTCCCCGCTGGCCTTCGGCACACTCAAAGCAGCGGTATATGCCATGCTTATGGCAGCGCCACTTGCAGTCTGTGGCGCAATCTTTACAGGGTATTTTATGGCAGCCCCAATGCGCCGCCAGGTGAAACCTTTGATCGAATTAATGCAGGCGCTTCCGACGGTGGTTCTTGGTTTTTTGGCTGGTTTATGGCTCGCACCGTTTATTGAAAAAAATCTTCTTGGTGTTTTTAGTATCTTTTTTATTTTACCTGTATGTATTTTGGGCGCTAGTTTTGTTTGGACAGTTCTGCCGGGAAGAATACGCCATAGCTTGCCGGATGGGTGGGAGGCTGGGCTTCTTATTCCGGTTATCTTAATCTTTTCTTATCTATCTTTTGAATTATCTTCACCAATTGAGAATATGTTTTTCGACGGTGATTTACGATTCTGGATAACTAATGAATTGGGTGTTAGTTATGATCAACGAAATGCAATGGTTGTTGGAATCGCAATGGGTTTTGCCGTGATTCCAACGATTTTTTCAATTGCCGAAGACGCTATTTTTACCGTCCCACGACACCTTACATACGGATCTCTTGCTCTCGGTGCTACCCCGTGGCAAAGCCTTTATCGAGTGGTTTTGCCTACAGCGAGTCCGGGTATTTTTTCTGCATTAATGATTGGTATGGGAAGGGCTGTTGGAGAGACGATGATCGTTTTAATGGCTACTGGAAATACCCCGATAATGGATGCGAGCATTTTCGAAGGAATGAGAACACTTGCTGCAAATATCGCCGTGGAAATTCCGGAGTCAGAAGTTGATAGTACTCACTATCGTATTCTATTCCTTGCGGCTTTGGTTTTGTTCCTTTTTACCTTTGCAGTAAACACAATCGCGGAAGTTGTTCGACAACAGCTCAGGGGTAAATACAGCACAATATGAGAAAAAATTACGACAAATGGATTTCTTCAGGAACGCCTTTTGTTTGGCTAAATGCAGGTGCCGTTGCAATAAGCATACTAATGGTAGCCGGTGTCCTCGGCGTGCTCGTTGTAAAAGGGATGGCAAATTTCTGGCCTGCTGATGTTTTACACGCTGATTACCAGCCGCCTGCGGAGAACGGCCAAATTATTGTAAGCAAAATTCTGGGCGAGTCTGTTGATAGCGAGGCTGTGCTGGGGAGCCAAATTATATCGTCTGGAATACCGGTGAGTAATGCACAGGACTTCTACACTAGGCAATTAATAAAGCGCGGCAATCGAGATGTCTCTGGTGCGGATTTCGCCTGGGTTCTCAGTGATTTTATTTACGGGGCGTCTTACCCCCAAAAAGTCGTGACCATAGAGAGAAGAGAGTGGGGTAATTTCTATGGATTTCTTATGGATTTATTTGAGGACGATATTGGCTTGATTGGGTCCGGTGAGGCTATGAGTTCTCAGGCAGACCTCTGGTATGAGTTTACCAATCGAATTGAGAGGGCCGTGCGCATTCAAGATGACATTGATAAGATAGAAAAAGAAGGGATTGACGAGGTCAATTATGATTTAGAGCGGCTACGGCTTCTCGAGAGGAAGTTTGAAATAGATAATGAGTTAGACTCAGTAAAAATTCGTGGTTTGGCAGATGAAAGGGCAAGATTGAATCGAGTATACAGCGGACTGCAGGAGGAATTATCTGATTTATATTTAGAGGTGGGTAGAGATAGAGCTGTTTTTTTGACAGCTGATGGTGTCGAGAAAAGCATCCAGCTGTCAGATGTTGTGAGGGCTTATCGTGCAAATAGCTTAAATATCTTTGAGAAGCTACTGATTTATTTTTCGAAGATTTCTGAATTTTTAACTGATGATCCTCGCGAAGCTAATACCGAAGGTGGAATATTTCCAGCAATTTTTGGCACCGTAATGATGGTCTTGCTAATGTCTGTATTTGTCACGCCCTTTGGTGTGGTAGCAGCTGTATATTTGAGAGAATATGCCAAGCAAGGGACTGTAACTAATATTATAAGAGTAGCAGTAAATAATCTTGCCGGAGTGCCATCAATCGTTTACGGGGTTTTTGGTTTAGGTTTTTTTATATATATTGTGGGGGGTGGCATAGACCAGTTTTTTTATAGTGAAGCTTTGCCCGCACCGACCTTTGGGACTCCAGGATTGCTCTGGGCGTCACTAACGCTGGCGCTTTTGACAGTGCCAGTGGTCATCGTGTCGACAGAAGAGGGTTTAGCTAGAATCCCGCGTAGCGTAAGGGAGGGTAGCTTGGCCTTAGGAGCAACTAAGTTTGAAACGCTATGGCGGGTAGTGCTCCCAATGGCGAGTCCGGCTATGATGACAGGCCTAATTTTAGCGGTTGCCAGAGCTGCCGGAGAGGTTGCTCCGTTAATGCTCGTTGGTGTTGTTAAATTGGCACCGTCTCTTCCGGTGGATGGAAATTATCCGTACCTGCACTTAGACCAACAGTTTATGCATCTTGGTTTTCATATTTATGACGTTGGATTCCAAAGTCCAAACATTGAAGCTGCTAGACCTTTGGTGTTTGCTACGGCGCTATTGCTCGTTATTGTGATAGCTGTCCTTAACGTCAGTGCTGTTTCTATCCGAAATAGGTTAAGAGAAAAATTTAAGTCATTAGACGTCTGATCTGATTTACGATGACGTTTTGAGTCGAAAGAATTTTGTGAGGGACTAATGAAAAAGGTTGAAGTAAGAACGTCGCTCGACAATGGTCTCGAGACATTGGAGGAGCTAAAAAGTTGTGTTGATGTAAAGGATTTGAATCTGTATTACTCAAAAGATAAGCAGGCACTTATTGACGTAAACCTAAAGATTCCTGAGCAGAGAGTTACGGCTTTTATTGGCCCTAGTGGATGTGGTAAGTCAAGTTTATTGCGTTGTTTTAATAGAATGAATGATTTGGTTGATGATTGTGTCATTGTTGGTCGTATTGAAATTGACGGAGAAGATATTTATAAAAAAGCGGTGGATGTTGCTGATCTTCGTCGCCGTGTTGGAATGGTCTTTCAAAAACCAAATCCTTTCCCAAAATCCATTTATGAAAATGTAGCTTATGGACTTAGGATTCAAGGGGTTAATTCGAAAAGAATTTTAGATGAGGCAGTCGAGAAATCTTTGAGAGCTGCGGCTCTATGGGATGAGGTAAAAGACCGTCTGAGTGATAGTGCCCTTGGCCTGTCAGGAGGTCAGCAACAGCGCTTGGTAATAGCGCGTACGATTGCAGTTGAGCCGGAAGTCCTTTTACTTGATGAGCCAGCCTCTGCTCTAGATCCAATATCGACGTTAAAGATCGAAGAACTTATTAGCGAATTGAAGAAGCACTATACGATAGTCATCGTCACACATAATATGCAACAAGCAGCGCGTGTGTCGGACTATACCGCATTTATGTATATGGGAAATATGGTCGAGTTCGATAAGACAGATATTATTTTCACGAACCCCTCAAAAAAACAAACCGAAGACTATATTACTGGCCGATACGGCTAAATCTTTTTTCAGGAACGTCTACCAATAGCAAAATGGATTCATTATGAGCACACACCCTGAAGGACATACCGACCACATTTCTACTCAGTTCAATGTCGAGTTAGAAGATGTTAAAAATAACATGCTTGAGATGGGCGGTGTAGTAGAAAAGCAAATTACGGATGCGATGCACTGTTTAATAAAGCTAGATAGTGGATTAGCGAACGATGTAATTACTCAAGAGAATGTTATTGATTCTATGGAAACAAGTATCGATGCGGAATGCAGTTTGATACTTGCGAGAAGACAACCGGCTGCAAGCGACCTTAGACTAGTTCTAGCAATAATTAAGACGATACGTGATTTAGAGCGCATGGGTGATGAATCCGCTAAGATTGCAAGTATGTCGATAAAACTTAGTGAGGGGGAGGGCTTTACGCACGGCTTGAACGAGTTTGGTCATCTCGGTACTAAAGTGGTTAAGATGGTGAGCTCAGCGCTGAACTCTTTTGCACGATACGATTCAGAAGAGGCCCTAAAAGTAGTAGAGGATGATCTTGCTGTAGACAGCGAGTATCGCACTGCGATGAGAAGTATGGTGACCTACATGATGGAAGATCCTAGATTGATTTCTAAGGTTCTAAACCTGTTGTGGGCATTACGTGCGCTTGAACGAATAGGTGACCACGCAAAAAACATCGCAGAACATGTAATTTATGTTGTCGAAGGTATGGACGTTCGACACCAGGGTTCTTGACTAAAAATAGAGGCATTGAGTCTGTTCTCTACGTTGAGTTTAACACTCGATAAAGGGGTAATTCACAGGAAAAACGACTTCCTTTTCCAACACGGCTTTGTATGTTCAGCTCTCCGTCATGCCTCGCTAGAATGTGCTTTACAATAGCTAGTCCAAGTCCTGTTCCGCCTGTTTCGCTAGAACGACTTTTATCCACTCGATAGAATCGTTCAGTAAGGCGTGAAAGATGCTCTCTTCCTATCCCTAACCCATCATCTGCAACCTCAATAAAAACAGCATCATCCCCGATTCTCGCGGAAAGCTGGATTGTATTGTTTACCCCAGAATATTTTGCTGCGTTCATAACAAGATTCAAAATAACGCTGTACAATTCGTTGTATGAGCCCCGCAATTTAAGTTGATTGGGAGCGCTTGTAGTGAACCTATGTTTAAAATCTTTCATTACCTTCGTGGTTGTTTCTTCGATTTCCCTAAAGAGTGTAGGCACGTCTGCTGTCAATTCGTCGCCGGGTATGGCCCGAGTCTCCAGAGTTGAAAGAAGTAATAAATCCTTAACTATCGCCTCCATTCGATTCGACTGTTGTTCCATTTGTAAAATGGGGTTGTGCCACTTAGCATCCACGCTGTCAATGTTATCGATTATACTTTCTAAGTACCCTTTGATTACAGTTATCGGTGTGCCTAGTTCATGCGAAACATTTCCTACAAAATCTTTTCGCATGGACTCGAGCTTGTGTAACTGAGTTACATCCCGAACAAGCATTAATCGTTCGTTTTTACCAAAAAAGGTTATTTGAAATTCAAGCACATTTTCAGATATACCCTCAATGCTAATTTGTAAAGTTTCGGTATAGTTTTCGCCATAAAAATATGCCGTAAATCTTGGGTCCCGAACTAAATTGGTAACAGCTTGATTTTGATCATCGGGAAATTTAAACCCAAGAAGCCTCTCACTAGCCAGATTCCCCCAGTCTAAGTTGCCTTGTTCATTGATCATTACCACGGCCATTTCAAGGGCTGCTGATGACTCTTGCGCTTTGTTTATAAGAGATTTCAGATAATTGCTGGAAGATCGTTGTTTTTTTTGTAATTTATAAATGCTATCAAATATAGTTCCCCAATTGCCACTGCCCTCCGGGAGGGACGTTTCCTCGATAGTTTGTTTTTCTGAGGCCCACTCAGACAATCGTTTTAATTGATAAATGTTATATACGGAATAAAAAAATAATACGGTGGCGATAAAAAATGTCGTTCTATCAAAAAGGAAACCAACAAACCCTGAGGCAAGTAGTATTAATAAAAAAAAATCGAATTCGCCTCTCCATTTTTTCATAAACATGTACTTTCTAACCTTTCAAGTGAAAAAGTAATTAGATTCTGAGTTATTACCAACGATCTCCGTCATAACAGTTTCACAATTGATCCTGATCGGAGCAGCTTTTAGGCTCAACGATGACACATTTACTCCGTATTGTCACAGTATAGCTTTTCTGACGTCCTAACTACAGAATCTGGACGATACTCTTGTAGGTTTGCTTTTTTTTAAACAAAAGACGGAGGCAATTCGTGTGTATCAAATAAAAATTGTCGTACTATTATTAGCAATGTTAATCGGTGTTTCCCCTAAAATTTGTTTCGCAGATCTTAACCCTGCTTACCTTATTTCCGGATTTAAGTGGAATGATTTTCGAACGCATTTTGGGTCGAATAACAGGTCAGATTTGAGTACAGGATTAGCTTTTGACTTAAACGTTGAAAAGACCTCGAGAGTTGAGCTTTTGAAAACGAATTTTCAAGCAAGATCTTCTGATAATCGATCTTATAGAATTGCGATGATTGATTTGAATTATATAAGTGTGCACAAACAGGCTAACTATAATGTTTTTTCAACGGTCGGAATCTCTGACTTAAAGCTGGAATCACAAAGTAGGAATTTGTTTAATTTTGGTGTAGGTGTAAGTCGTCGGTTAAGTGATAAGTTAAAGTGGAGGGCTGAGATAAAAAAAATTTTCCCATCCGATAACTTGACTTCATTTTCTAATCTACAGATCGGCTTAAGTTTGGCGTATCAGCTAGGTAAATCTCGAGTTAAAAAAGATGCTCCGCGTTACGCTGCAAGGGAGAGAACAGAGATAAAGAGTAATCGACATAATAATCGTGAACTTTCTTTGGATTCTCGATGTAGTAATTCACAAACAGAGTCTAGGTATTCCTCTGGTGGGGGCAGAGGGTTGGCTCAGGATCTTGAGCAATCAGATTTAGTATTTTATTTCGACTTTGATCAAATAAAAATGAATAGAAAAGATCACGCGAAAATGGAAAGAATTGCCTTGATGCTTGAGCAGCATGAAGAATTAAGCATTGTGCTTCAAGGGCATGCAGATGCGATAGGCACAAAAGAGTATAACCAGAGCCTTTCTGAAAAGAGGGCAATTCAAGTTAGGAATGTTATGATAAGAGAATACCATGCGCCTCCAGATCGGATTCTGACAGCAGGGTTTGGAGAGTGCCACCCGGTTGAAGACAACACCTTTGGGCATGGAAGAGCTAAAAACCGCCGTGTTGTTACGGTTGGCTTTGAAACAAAGAGGCCCGCTGAGTTTTAGTCAAATCAGAAGCTAATTTTTTGGATATGCAGTCTGGACTCTATTTGTTATTGTGATGAAAAATATTAACAAGCTTTCTTATCGTAATCTTGATGCGATAAAACTTTCAGGGCGCAGTGCGCCGTGGTCTCTGTGTCAGCGGAGAGAGTACCCTGGCCCTGAAACCTTTTCTGATTGGCTTTTTGATGCTGGTTCGTTAACAGAAAGACTCAAGATGTTAGGGGGGGGGAGTTTTGATCTAACTCTTCTCGAGGAAACTTGGGTAAGTTGCGTGTCCCTTGAGTTGAGAGGAAAGTTTGGGCCGATATCGATCGAGCATGATTTTTGGTCGCGTAAAGTTTGCTTGTCTTGTTTTGGAAAGCCGGTTGTCATGGCCCATACACTTGTTCCGCGACACGGTCTTGTTGGTAAACTTAAAGAAATTCTAGCGTTAAAAGAAAAGCCATTGGGTGAATATCTGTTTCAAGAAAAGGGGTTACTGCGATCTACATTTGAGATTATAAATTATGAAAATGAATTATGGGGTAGACGTAGCCTTTTTTTTCTCCATAGGAAACCAGTTTTAGTTGCCGAGTTTTTTTTGCCAGATCTTTTGCATCTGTAAGGTAGTAAGGAAATACTCAATTAGCTTAAGGATGTTTGTTTGTTGACTAATAATAGTTTGGGCGTTTTATCAGGGAAGTTAATTATCGATTTAACGCGAGTTCTTGGGGGCCCTTTTTGCACTCAAATATTGGGCGATCATGGTGCAGATGTTGTAAAGATAGAGCCTCCGTTAGGGGACGAAACGAGAGATTGGGGGCCACCATTTCATGATGGTGATGGGGCTTATTACATTGGTGTAAATAGGAATAAAAGATCTCTCGGACTAGATTTAAATTTGCAAGAGGGCAAAGAAGTTCTTTTCAGATTACTTGAAAGCGCTGATGTATTAATTGAGAATTTTAAGCCAGGAACTATGGAGAGGTGGGGCTTGGGTTATGAAAATGTTTTAAGTGAGCGATTCCCTAAATTGATTCATTGTCGGATCAGCGGATTTGGAGAAGATGGGCCTTTAGGCGGCTTTCCCGGATACGACGCTATTGTTCAAGCTATAACAGGATGGTTCAGTGTTAACGGTGATCCCCAAAATCAGCCCACGCGATTGGGTTTGCCGCTGGTGGATATGGGGACCGGTTTATACACGACGATTGGGGTCCTTCTCGCACTTATTGAAAGGGAAAAATCTGGGATAGGACAATATCTTGATATGACATTGTTTGATTGTGCAATTGCTCTTATGCACCCGCACATTCCGAATTTTATGTATTCGAATGAAGTGCCAGTCCCGACGGGGAATGCCCATCCTAACATTAGCCCCTATGATACGTTTAGAACGAAAACGGTCGATTTGTTTATTGGCGCTGGGAATAATGGAGCTTTTTTTAAATTATGTAATGCTTTAGAGAGGCCAGAACTTGTTGAAGATCCTCGTTTTAAAGACAATATTAATCGAGTGGAAAATCGAGATGAGCTAAAAGTAGAGCTCGAGACAAGTCTTATTAGAATCGATGGTGCGACACTCTACGAAACACTTGCGAATGCCGGGTTGGCAGCAGGACCAATATACGACACGAATCAAATTGTTGGGCATCCACACACTGAGCATAGGGAAATGATTTTGGAGGCGGGTAATTATAAAGGGGTCGCTTCTCCCATAAAACTTTCTCGAACGCCAGGTTCTGTCCGTCACATGCCACCAAAATTTTCAGAGCATGCTACAGCCATACTTTCTGACTTTGGCTTTACCGAGGAGGAAGTAAAAGGTTTAACTAAAAAAGCAGTTATCGTAAAAAGCCGGCTTAAATAATATTCCTGGAGCTTGCAGAGTTGTCGGTCTGCGCCGCGTAGAGTAGACTTATCGACGACTGAGGTGCCGCCCAAATAGCATTGGAGACTGATACTCTCGAAGTGCGGTTAGAAACTTTGCTTGTTTAGATAATTGTTAATGATAATTGCTTGAGGTGGGTAGTGGTTGACGAAAGACTTCAATTTTCTGACCTTTTTTCTCTAAAGAATAAAACAGCATTAATTACTGGTGGAAGCGGTGGCATTGGGTTAATGCTAGCGAAAGGCATGCTGGTGAATGGTGCGAGGGTTATTATTTCTTCAAGGAAAAAAGAAAACTGTGATCAAGCGATTGCTGAGCTTCTGCCTTACGGTGACGTTACACAGGTGGTCTGTGATGTAACGAGTGCT
>TARA_Y100000385_G_scaffold291303_1_pt1 | contig 19277 bp, 15 predicted proteins | sample TARA_Y100000385 | Tara Oceans TARA_Y100000385 (sample SAMEA2620980) | marine metagenome | biome: marine biome (ENVO:00000447); feature: surface water layer (ENVO:00002042); material: "saline water (ENVO:00002010), including plankton (ENVO:xxxxxxxx)" | depth 5 m
TTTTTTTATAAAAAATTTGATTTTTATTTAGGCTTATAAATTGTTTATATTTACCTATTATTTAACTTGAATTCATGAGTAAACATTTTATTGTAATTTCTTTTTTATTGGTGGTTTTTAACGGTGTGTCTCAAGTTCATGAACTAGACCCTCCCGAAGAAATTAAAACTATAACATTTAAAAGCAACACAAATCAATCTGAGCTGCCAATCTTAGAGCTCAATGAGCGCTTGTACCTAGAGTTTGACGCGCTGAATGCCAATGAAGACGACTTTTACTATGTAATTGAGCACTTTAATTATGATTGGACAAAGTCAAGACTCATGAAGTCAGAGTACCTGCAAGGTCTTGACAATTTAAGAATCGTTAATTATGAAAATTCTTTCAATACCTATCAAATTTATTCAAACTACCGCCTTCAAATACCCAACAAACAAACACGGCTAAAAGTGTCTGGGAATTATCTCATTAAGATTTTTGACCAAGATGACGAACTGGTTTTCAGCAGAAAGTTTATGGTCTATGAAAATTTAGCTAATGTTAGTTTGCAAATTAAACGCTCTCGAAACGTTGCCTACATCAGCAGTAAACAATCTGTTGATTTTGTGATTAGCGCTTCTAATTTTCGTTTTAACAATCCAAAAGAAACTGTGAATACCGTTATCCTACAGAACAACAATCTGAAAACTGCGATTTCAGGATTAAAACCTCAATACACTATAGGCAATGAACTTATTTATAAATACAATACGGAGACCACTTTTTGGGGCGGCAACGAGTACTTGTATTTTGAAAACAAAGATGTAAGAGGCACTAACTTAGGCGTTCAATTTACAGACCTAGAAGACATATACCACAGTTATTTGTACTTAGATATTGACAGGTCCAATAGCAGCTACACCTATAATCCAGACATTAATGGCGGCTTTCAAATCACTGTTTTAGATCGGCAAAACCCCTCAATTGAAGCAGATTATACCGTGGTGCATTTTTCACTTCGCAAACCAGAATTCTTCAATAAAACCGTCTATGTATATGGAAGCTACAACAACTATGCGCTCAACGAATTAAACCAGATGCGCTACAATTCTGTAAGTGGTGCTTATGAAATTGCTATTAAGCTGAAACAAGGGTTTTACAATTACAAATATGTGACTGTAAATGATAAAAATGAATTGGAAGAAGGCGCTATTTGCGGCAATTTTTATGAAACCGAAAACAACTTTAAAGTCATTGTTTACTACCGAGATTTGGGCGCTCGATACGACCGAATAGTAGGAATGGGGGAAGGAACTTCAACACAAATCAGCAATTAGTTTTTTAGTTTAACTTAATTAACTACTTTTATAAGCTATGAAAGAACAAATTACCAAAGGCATAAATATTTCTGTAGAAACTGAGTTTGAGGGAACATTTTACAAAAACAACAGTATTCACTATGCGTTTAGTTATAAAATTTCTATTGAAAACTTAAGCGTAGATACAACTCAACTCTTGGCAAGAAAATGGACTGTCAAAGACGCGCTCAATGCTGAAGAAATTATAAGTGGCGAAGGAGTGGTTGGAGAAACCCCAATTATCAGCCCAGGTGGATTACATAGCTACAGTTCTGGATGTGTATTAAAATCCCCTTTTGGCGCTATGAAAGGCTACTATATTATGGAAAATCATTCTACTTCAACTCAATTCAAAGTCACAATTCCGACATTTAAATTAACTGCGCCATTTGGACAAAATTAATCCAAATATTAAGCTCAATATTTGAGTTTTAAATTGTAGTTTTAGGGTCTAAATATTTATAATATACACAAATGGGAAAAGGTTTTTTTAAGGTTCCAGTTGCAATCAACGAAGCCGTCAAGTCATATAAGCTAGGTTCAAAAGAACGAGAAGAAGTTTTAGCAACCTACAAATCAATGCTCAAGGAAACTATCGAGATTCCAATGTACATAAATGGTAAAAACATAGCTTCAGGGAATACCCAAACTATGCACCCTCCACACGACCACCAACAGCTGCTAGGGTCTTACCACACCGCCAGTAAAGAACATATAGAAACAGCGATTGCAACAGCTCTAGAAGCTCGAAAATCTTGGTCTCAATTGGCATGGGAACAACGCGCTGGTATTTTTCTCAGAGCTGCCGAATTAATTGCAGGACCTTACCGTGCGAGAATAAACGCCTCCACAATGATCGCTCAATCTAAAACAGTTTTTCAGGCAGAAATTGATGCCGCTTGTGAATTTGTAGACTTCTTAAGGTTTAATGTTCAATTCATGACGGAAATCTACAAAGATCAGCCTCAAAGCACAAGTGCTGCATGGAACCGTATAGAGTATCGACCTTTAGAAGGTTTTACCTATGCCGTCTCCCCCTTTAACTTTACATCTATAGCAGGAAACCTTCCGGCATGTATGGCCTTGATGGGGAACGTTGTGGTTTGGAAGCCCAGTGATAGTCAAGTGTACTCTGCCAAAGTTATCATGGATATTTTTGAAGAAGCTGGAGTTCCTCCAGGCGTTATTAATGTTGTTTTTGGTGATCCGGTAATGATTACAGATACTGTTTTAGACAGTCCTGATTTTTCAGGTTTGCACTTTACGGGTTCCACCTTTATATTTAAAGAGTTGTGGAAACAAATTGGTGCCAATATTCACAACTACAAAACATACCCGCGGATTGTAGGGGAAACGGGCGGTAAGGATTTTATTATAGCCCACTCCTCAGCCAATGCCAAGCAAGTGGCGACTGGAATGTTAAGAGGTGCTTTTGAATTTCAAGGGCAAAAATGCAGTGCGGCCTCTAGAGCCTATATCCCACAAAGCCTTTGGCCAGAAATTAAAGCCTTTTTAATTGCAGAAATAAAAACATTTAAAATGGGATCGCCAGAAGATTTTAGTAATTTTATCACAGCGGTAATTCACGAAGCTTCCTTTGACAAGCTTGCTGGATTTATTGATAGAGCACAGAAAGATTCTGACGCCAAAATAATAGCGGGCGGTGGCTATGATAAAAGTAAAGGTTTTTTTATAGAACCGACTGTTATTGAAACTAGCAACCCAAAATATGCAACAATGAGTACCGAATTATTCGGTCCAATAATTACAGTTTTTATCTATGAAGATGAGGCTTTTGAAGCCACTTTAAAGTTAGTAGATGAAACCAGCGAATACGCATTGACTGGGGCTATATTTTCAACAGATCGCTACGCGGCTAATGTCGCCACTAAAGCCTTGGAAAATGCAGCAGGAAACTTTTATATCAACGACAAACCCTCCGGAGCGGTTGTTGGTCAGCAACCTTTTGGAGGCGCTCGAGCATCTGGAACAAATGACAAAGCGGGGTCTGCACAAAACCTATTGCGATGGGTGTCTCCTAGAATGATTAAAGAAACCTTTGTGACTCCCAGCAACTATCGCTATCCTTTTTTAGGAGAATAATTAAACGGCTACTCTTGTTACAAAAAAAACCACTCAAACGAGTGGCTTTTTTTGTAGTTTTCATTAAACTAACTTACAAGATTTTCTAGTCAAAATCAGCCGTTTCTCCAATGCGAACTTCTTGAACATTATAGATGTCATAATGAGGAGAATTTGGAAAAGTTCCGGCTTGACTTGTAAAAGTTTTACTATACGAATTTCGCACATATGCTGCGATGTATAAATCGTCGTAGTCAGTCGTATTTGAAGGAATATCCAAGCCTGTAATAGTACGTGTAAAGATTCCACCTGCAAGAGTGTTATTGGCTGGAATTACATCTCCCAATTGGTCTGTATAAACTTCTCTTAGAATGTCTTTATGTAAATAAGCTGCACCAGACGTAGAACCCGCTTGAGGTGAATTACTGTAAGTAGCTTGACCCTCAATCAAAAAGATCATAAGCTTCAATTCTTCATTAGGAGTTGCATTAAAGCCTACACTCACTTCAATGTCTAATTTACCTGCAATAAGTTCTGCATTAATGGACAGTCCAACTGTGGCCTGCTCAGCAAGTTCATTCTCTATTTGAGTCATATTTGGATACCCCCATACTGTATCAGGACCATTTACATAAATTGTTGGAAAAATATAAGAGTTATAGTAACCCACCCAAAAGCTTGTCTCGGGTATTTCCATAGGATCTGGGGTACCAGCATTACCTGTATGAAATGCTGCTCCAAATACATTGGCATTGGACTCTGTAGCAGCGGCCATATAGGCTGCTCCAGTTGGACAACTTGGACACCAAGTCCCAGTAGTTTCTTCCAGTAAAACTTTTTTTGTAAAATTAGAAGGGGCTCCACTACTTACAAATTCAGAGGTGTCACTAAATTCTGAGGGGGTTAAAATCTCAATAACAACCGGATCAGAAATCAAGCCTTGATAAGTAGCAACAAATTCATAGACTCCACCCGAGTTAAAAACAAAAGGATTGTCTGTAATAACCGAGCCATTTACCTTAATTTGAGAAGCGTTTGTAATGTTATTGTCGAGATTGTCTCTTACATTGTAGTAAGCAGAATCACCTACCATATAGGATTCTTCATTAAGCATCAAGGAAATAGATGTTAAAGATGGAACTTGAATAGTTATTTCTAATGTATTCGAAGTTAGTCCATTAAAATCTGCAACAACTGAATAAGTTCCTGGTATATCAAAAAGATGGGGGGTATCAATAGAAGTTCCGTCCGCCAAAAATGAAGATTCACCAGTAACGTCATTCCCAAGGTTATCCGTAACAACAAACTCCACAGGGGTGGACGAATTGAGAGATTGTGATGTAGTGCTAAGAGTGATGGATGTTACGTTTGAAATATTAGAGGCTGAACCCCCTCCTTCATCATCACTTGAACATGAAAAAATTAATAAAGTAAAAAAACTTATTAAAAAGCACATTGAGTATTTCATAACTTATTTTTAAAAAATTTAGTTTGACAAAAAAATTATTATTAAATGTCAATTTTAATAATAATATCTTCAAACATACTAATTATTTTTATAAATATTGTAATTTGGTTGCTTGTAATATTCTCATTTATGATAAACAAAATATACACAGTTATACTGCTGTTCGTTGGGAGTCTGACCTACGGGCAAAACCCATTGCCTAATGTATCCCTAAAAACACTCTACGGTCAAAACACCTCAACTCAAAAATTAGCGAAGCAAAATGATTTAATGATTATCTCACTATGGGCAACTTGGTGTGTTCCTTGTAAAAACGAGCTGGATGCAGTTGCAGAAGTGTATGAAGATTGGGAGTCAGAAACAGGTGTGAGGTATTATGCTGTTTCTATAGATGACTCTAGAACTTCCAAACGAATCAAACCTATGGTCAATGGAAAAGACTGGGATTTTGATATTTTATTAGATGAAAATAGCGACCTAAAGAGAGCTTTTGGCGTAAGTACGGTTCCTTATACTGTGATTGTAAAAAACAGTGAAATCGTATATAAACACATGGGCTACACTCCTGGATATGAAGAGGAGCTGTACGAGGAACTCTTAAAATACAGCAATTAAATTGTTTATAATTTCCAACAAAAGACATTACAAATAAAATGATAAAAAAAGCTGCAGCGTTCTTATTCATCTTTAGCGTTTTTCACGCATTCGGACAAGAAGATGAATCTAATTCTATATTTCAACACCTTTCAAAAAATATAAGTATAAACTTTGAATCCAATTCTCAGTGGTACTTAGACGATTCGAAAACTGGAGATTTTAAAGAAGAAGAAAATCTTAGAACCACAAATTTCCTTAGACTGGATTATGGGATTTCTGAAAAGTTTACAGCAGGTTTACAATTGGAAAGCTATGCCCCAGAAAACTTACTAAACAACAGTAAGTTATACGATAAAGACTTAGGGGTTGCTACTTATTATATGCGCTACAAGACTAAAAAATTAGATGTCACTCTGGGGTATTTCTACCAGCAATTTGGTAGTGGTCTAATTTTAAGAGCTTGGGAAGACAGAGCCTTGGGAATCAATACAGCTTTGCGTGGTGTTCGATTTGAGTACAAACCCACAAAAGCTATAAGACTAACAACGCTTTATGGCCAGCAACGAAAAGGATTCAAACTTTCAGAAGGAGATATTTTTGGAATTGATACTGAAATTGATATTTCTAATACCTTGAATATTTTGCCTTCTGGAAGTCTAATTTTGGGCTTGAGTTATGTTGGAAAAGAGGAGGCCTATGAAAAAGTTGAAAATGAATCAACCATGGAAATTCCCGAACTGGTAAATGCCTTTTCTGCACGAATGAATTATGAAAACAACAACTTTTACACCAATGTAGAATATATTAGTAAAAGTAAAGACCTTAGACTAAATGTAATTAACAATCTTAATGGCCCGTCATTTTCAGAACAAGAGACCTTTAAAGGAAATGCGCTGATTTGGACTGCGGGCTACAGTCAGAAAGGGTTTGGATTGAGTTATAATTTTAGACGGTTGGAAAATATGAGATGGTTTTCTGAACGGGCATTGAGCTTTGCCAACGACAACCCAACCAACCAATTGAGCGTAAACTACCTACCCGCCTTAACAAAACAACACGATTACACTTTGGCAAACATATACCTATACCAATCCCAACCGGGTTTGTTCATTGAAAACTATGACATACCATTGGTTAAAGCCGGAGAAATCGGTCAATTTATTGACTTGTTTTACAACTTCAAAAAAGGTAGTTTTTTAGGAGGTAAATATGGAACGAAATTCAATCTTAATATGTCTTACTGGGCAAGCTTAGAGACCCAATACACAGACCCTGACCCAAATGATTATATTACAAGTGACAGTTTAACTTACGAAACTGAGTTTTTAAATTTTAAAAATAAATTATATTCAGACCTTAATCTAGAAATCAGAAAAAAATGGAATCGAAAACTCAGTTCCATTTTTACCTATATTAACTTCTTTTACAACAAAAGTTATCTAGAGTCTAAGGCAAATGGCAAAAAAGTTCGCGCATGGATTGGAGTGGTTGATAACACCTACAAGTTTTCTAAAGGAAAATCTATTCGGTTGGAACTACAGCACCTTTCTACCAATGACGATGCTCGAAATTGGATGGGTGGTACAGCTGAATATTTTTTCAATTCTAAGTTTGGAATTTACGTAAATGACTCCTATAATTACGAACGAAGCAGTATAGATCAAGACACTAAAATACATTTCTTTAACACTGGTGTCAGCTACACAAAAGGAGCTTCAAGATTGGCTGTAAACTATGGACGACAACGTGGTGGTTTACTTTGCGTTGGAGGTATCTGTAGACCTGTGAGTCCAAACACTGGTGTAACTTTAAACTTTATTACTAATTTTTAAAGGAACTATCCTCTATACTTTAGAGGCAAATGCACTATTTTTTTTGTTTCAAAAAAGTCTTCTTCAAAAAAAGTACTAATGTTATAAGTGGTGGCTTTTGTATACAGTTTGAGCTCTTCTGAAAGGTTACCTCCCTTTAGATAAAGGATTCCATTACTAATTTCATGAATACTTTTTTTAGCCACTCTATTTTTAATCCAGCTCACAAAATCGGGCATGTTTGTCACTGCTCTGCTTATGATAAAATCATATTGTCCTTTGATAGATTCTGCTCTTGCATGGGTAGTTTTTATGTTTTGAAGTCCTAGGCTTTCTGAAACCCCATTTACCACTTTTAACTTTTTATTAATACTGTCTACCAAATGAAATTTTGCTTCTGGAAATAATATTGCTAATGGTAGGCCCGGAAATCCGCCGCCGGTACCAATATCCAAGATTCGGGTGCTTTCTTTGAAATGAATTATCTTTGCAATAGACAGAGAATGAAGCACATGGCGTAAATACAAAGACGCTATATCTTTGCGGGAAATAACATTTATTTTTGAATTCCAGTCCTCATAAAGCCCCTGTAATGCATCAAACTGCTGGCGTTGAACGTCGGATAGATCGGGGAAATATTTAGATATTAAATTCATAAAAAAAATAAATTTGTACAAAAATAGCCATTAATCTGTTAAATATGACGATTCTAACGCATCCAAACTTAATATTTAATTATATTTGATTTAAGTTAAAATAATATTCATATTATGTCAAATAAATCACTAACTTTTTCAAGAGTTGACTCTGCAAAGTTTTTTAAAACTTTGAATCGTCGCGTAAATGACTATTTTAAAATAAATAATTTAAAACGTACAGGGAATTGGCAATTATGGCTAAAAACAATTGTAATGTTTTCAATATTTTTAGTTCCTTATTTTTTGATGCTTACTATCGAAATGTCAGGATGGCTACAGGTTTTATTTACAATTGTCATGGGCGTGGGTATGGCTGGAGTAGGCATGAATGTAATGCATGACGGAAACCATGGGTCTTTTTCAAACAAAGATTGGGTCAATAATATCATGGGGGGAAGCATTTATATTCTCGCAGGAAATGTGTATAATTGGAAAGTACAACACAATGTTTTACACCATACTTACACAAATATTCATGGACATGATGAGGATTTAGACGCCGGACGTATTTTGAGGTTTACAAAACATGCAAAATGGAAGAGCCATCATCGGTTTCAGCACATTTACTCAGTAATCTTATATGGATTATTAACGATTAACTGGGCTATTACAACAGACTTTATACAAATGAAGCGCTTTATGAAGCGAAAACTTTCTTACGGAAAATTTCCTAATCCTTTTTTAAATTGGAGCACGCTTGTTATATCCAAAGTCATCTATATTAGTTTATGGATTGTGCTTCCAATGTTGATATTAGACATGGCATGGTATAAAGTCTTACTCGGATTTTTTATAATGCATTACACCGCTGGACTCATATTAAGTATTGTCTTTCAATTGGCACATGTAATGGAAGAAGCAGAAATGCCCCTACCCGAAGCCAATGGCACTATTAAAAATACATGGGCGATTCACCAGTTAAAAACAACAGTAAACTTTTCTCCTAAAAATAGGCTAATAAACTGGTTTACTGGTGGCTTAAACCACCAAGTTGAACACCATATTTTTCCTAATATTTCACATATACACTATGGTAAAATTGCGGAAATTGTCAAGAAAACTGCTTTAGAATTTAACTTACCATACAACGAATATAAAACTACCAGAAAAGCGATCATTGCCCACTTTAAATACCTAAAAGAAATGGGAATGAACCCCGCTATTCAAGCATAAAAGAAATACAATGAGCCAATTACTTTCTGAAAGAATATTAAATATGGCCACCTCTGCAACCCTAGCAATGGCGGCAAAAGCAAGAGAATTAAAAGCTGAAGGCAAAGATATCATAGGACTGAGTTTAGGAGAGCCTGACTTTAATACGCCTGATTTTATTAAAAATGCTGCCAAAGTGGCCATTGATGAAAATTACAACTCCTATACGCCTGTAGATGGCTATGCTGAGCTTAAAGAGGCTATTATTAGTAAGTTTAAACGGGATAATAACTTGACATATACTCCAAAACAAATTGTAGTTTCTACAGGTGCCAAGCAATGTTTGGCCAATGTTGCATTGGTGATGCTCAATGAAGGAGATGAAGTTATTCTACCTTGTCCTTACTGGGTGAGTTATGCAGACATCGTGAAATTATCTGATGGTGTTCCGGTGGAAGTAATCACCTCAATAGAGACTGACTTTAAAATGACCCCTCAACAGTTAGAAGCGGCCATTACTCCAAAAACAAAAATGATTTGGTTTAGTTCTCCCTGCAATCCTAGTGGGTCTGTATACAGCAAAACAGAACTGAGAGCCTTGGCCGATGTGTTAAAAAAACACCCCAGTATTTATGTAGTTTCTGACGAAATCTACGAACATATAAACTTTATTGGAGGGCACGCAAGTATGGCTGCTTTTGATGATATGTACGACAGAACCATAACTGTTAACGGCGTTTCTAAGGCCTTTGCAATGACTGGATGGCGTATTGGCTTCTTAGGAGGTCCGGAAGCAATTGCCCGTGCTTGTAACAAGATGCAAGGTCAAATTACTAGTGGTGCTAATTGTATTGCGCAGCGGGCGGTTATTACCGCTCTGGAAGCAGCGCCTGCCAAAGTTAAGTATATGATTGACGAATTTAAAGCGCGTCGCGATTTAATTCTTGGATTATTAAATACTATCGACGGATTTAGCTGCAATACCCCCGAAGGTGCTTTTTATGTATTCCCTGACGTTTCTGCTTTCTTTGGAAAAACGCTTAAGGGTACACTTATTAAAAATGCTACAGACTTTTCTTTGTATTTATTAGAAGCTGCATTAGTAGCTACAGTAACAGGAGATGCTTTTGGAAATCCTAACTGCATTCGTATATCCTATGCTGCTTCTCAAGAGCAAATAAAAGAAGCTATAGGTCGAATCCAAAAAGCCGTTAGCTAACTAACTATCGGTATTAACGATTTCTCCAGAAAAAAGGCGTAAAAAGTATGAGAATTGTAAAAAGTTCTAGCCTGCCAATAAGCATTAAAAAAGCAGCCCACCACTTACCGGCTGTTGGCATGTGAATAAAGTTATTGGAAGGACCAAACTCGCCGAGAGCCGGACCTACGTTCCCTAAACTAGAGGCGGCAACTCCAACAGAAGACTCAAAATCGAGTCCGAGAAACGCAAAGCCCAATGATCCCACTATGAATGAGAGCATATAAAGTATAAAAAAACCCAAAACATTAAATACAATTTCGCCTGACACCGATTTACTATTATAACGTACAGGCAAAATTGCGCTTGGATGTAGACTGCGCTTAAATTCTAGAAAACCATTTTTTATAAGTACCAAATGGCGAACTACCTTAACTCCTCCTGAAGTACTGCCCGCAGAGCCTCCCGAAAACATCAGTCCGAAGAAAAATACTAGGAGTAATGGCGACCATAATGTAAAGTCAGCCGTTACAAAGCCTGTAGTAGTCACAATCGCTGTAACTTGAAAAAGCGCATGTCTAAAAGAGCTCTCGCCAAGGCCGAGAATTGAGGGGTGTTCAAATACACTTTCAGAATTTAGGTAAGAATTTGTATAAATGATACCGAATACAATAAGTGTAAAAATAGCTATAAATTTAAAATATAATTTAAACTCCTCGTCTTGTAATACTTTGGAGATTTTACCCTTAAAGGCAAAATAACTCAACACAAAATTAGCACCCGCCAAAAACATAAATAGGGTGATTATATATTGAATCATTGGACGATCATTCCAGTGGGAGATACTTGCATTTTTTGTTGAAAATCCCCCTGTGGACAAGGTGCTCATAGAATGATTGAGTGCATCAAAAAAAGACATGCCTGCTAGGGATAAAAATAAAGTTTCAACAGCAGTATATCCAACATAAATAAGCCATAGGCGCTTGGCAGTATCTGTAATCCTTGGGTGGAGCTTGTCGGCACTGGGGCCCGGCGCTTCTGCAGCAAAAAGCTGCATCCCCCCTATTCCTAAAAGCGGCAAAATAGCAATCGCTAAAACAATGATCCCCATTCCCCCTATCCAATGAGTAAGACTGCGCCAAAACAATACACCTTTGGGCAGGGATTCAATATCATTTAATATTGTAGAACCCGTGGTTGTATAGCCCGATATGGTTTCAAATACTGCATTAGAAAAATTGGGGATTGCTCCTGTAAACACATAAGGTAAGGTGCCAGACAAAGTCATGACAATCCAGCCAAAAGCTACTACTAAATAACCTTCTCGTTTGTTCATTTCTTTAGTGTGATTCTTGGTGAATAGCATCTGTAAAACACCAATTGCTAAAACCGATATGCCCGCTAAAAACAAATTAAAGGTAACTCCGTCCTTATAAAAAAAACTCAATAATGCAGCCAATAGCATAAAGCCGCCGTTAAACAATAATAAGAGCCCAAAAAAGTGAAAAATAATTTTATAATTGAGTTTCATTACCCGCTAGTTTTAGTCAAAATAACTCTCTACTTTTTTTATGGATTGGGGTAAACAACACACAACAACACGATCGCCTGAGACTATTTTAAAATCTCCCAAAGAAATAAATCCTTCTTCATTTCGTATGACCCCCCCAATAATTGCAGATAATGGAAAATCTATCTCTTTAATGACTTGATCGCATATTTTTGAGCTAGGCTTTACAACAAACTCAAGGAGTTCAGCTTCCATATTAATCAATTTGGTCATTGCGACCACCTCTCCTCTTCGGATGTATCTGAATATACTATTGGCTGCTAAAAGTTTTTTATTGATCAATGTATCAACTCCTATGGAGTGCGATAATTCATAATAGTCCATATTCTCAACCAAGGCTATTGTTTTTTTAATTCCTTTGGATTTAGCGACAAGGCAAGACATAATATTGGCTTCAGAGTTACCTGTTACCGAAATAAAGGCATCCATATCTTTAATATTCTCTTCTTCTAAAAGATCTACATTTCGACCATCACCATGGATGACCAATGTTTCTGGAAGTTGTTCAGCTAAATCAAAGGCTCTGGCTTTAATTTTCTCAACAAGTTTTATATTGAAACAATTAGAGAGCTCAGAGGCCGTTTTATATCCGATTTTTCCACCTCCTAAAATCATTACATTTTTAATTTCTGTTTTTTGTTTACCCGTAAGTTTACACAGTTCTTCGTCTCCACCTCTAGAAGTGATAAAAACAATACGATCTCCATCCCTAAAAATAGTATCTCCTCTTGGAATAATTGTAGTGTGAGAGCCCAAACGCTGAATTGCAATAGGAATAAAGTGGATATCTGAGAGAAGCTGGGCTGCAACCTTAACTGATTTATTTATGATCTTGGCATCCTTAGAAAGCGAAAGACCTAACATCGTTAATGCCCCATCCTCAAACTCATAAGTATCATTAAAAACCGACTGGTTAAGCAATAATTCAATTTCTGCTGCAGCAAGCGATTCTGGTGAAATAAGTTCATCAATTCCAAATTTAGTAAAGCCAACTTCCTCCTTGTGATTAATAAATTCAGGATTAGAAATTCTAGCAATGGTTTGCTTAGCTCCTAACTGTTTCGCCAATACACAAGAGGTGATATTAGAAGTCTCGGAAGAGGTTACTGAAATAAATAAATCAGAATTGAGAATTTTTGCTTCTTTTAATACTGAGATTGAAGTCGCATTACCTTTTATGACCTTGATATCCAAATGACTGTCGGCATAGGCAAGGCCTTCTTTATCTACATCTATTAGAGTAATCTCTTGAGATTCGTAAGACAAAAGCTTTGCTAAATGAAATCCAACTTCACCGGCACCGGCTATAATAATTTTCATTAATTATCATTTAAAGAGATGCTCAAAGATACATTATTTTTAGGGATTTGTTTATGAATTGTATTTCTTTGCAAATAATTTAATACCGATTAGGGGCTCAAAACTTATGTCTGAAAAAATAACACCTTATAAAGATAGTACGCTTGGGAAAAAGCAACAAATTGCCAAAATGTTCGATACAATTTCTAACGAATATGACGACTTAAACAGAGTTATTTCTTTTGGGATTGATATAAAATGGCGCAACAAAGTTGTTCAAATTATTTCTGATTACAAGCCATCAAATATTCTTGATATCGCTACCGGTACTGGAGACTTAGCTATTAATTTAAGTAAGACAAAGGCCACTCAAATTACAGGCCTAGACATTAGTGAGGGCATGTTGGATGTAGGGCGAAAAAAGATATCAAAAAAAAGTCTAGACAATACAATTGATATGGTATTAGGAGACTCGGAAAACCTCCCTTTTGATGCTAATACATTTGATGCCATTACGGTCGCCTTTGGAGTTCGTAATTTTGAAAATCTAGAAATAGGCTTAGCTGAGATTTTAAGAGTTTTAAAACCCAATGGCATTTTTGTGGTTTTAGAAACCTCTGTCCCCGTTAAGTTTCCCTTTAAACAAGGCTACAACATTTACACCAAAGCACTACTTCCTTTGATTGGAAGGCTGTTTTCAAGAGATAAATCAGCCTATCAATACCTCAGCGAGTCTGCCGCTAAATTCCCCTACGGAGAAGCCTTCAACAATATTTTAAACAAAATAGGGTTTATTAATTCCAAAGCACTCCCTCAAACATTTGGAGTGGCTACAATTTATACAGCTACAAAAAAATAAGCATGAAAAAGCGTTTATTGGTAATTCTTGTTTTATTTACTTTTCAGTCTGCCACAGCGCAGCTGTTTAGTAAAGAACGGGTTCTTAATAATGAAAACTTTGACAAAGTGAGGTTGTCCTATGGTTATTATATGGGATTTAATGTTTATGGGTACAAAATAGATTATACTGCAAACGTCAAAGATGTTCAAATTCTAAAATCAGTGGGGCTCAACGTTGGGCTCGTTGGAAATCTAAGAATCAATGACTACATTGATGTTCGCCTTGAGCCTGGTTTGGTAATTTCTAGACGTGAATTAAATTATAGCCAAAGTTATTTTAATGGCATTGCTTATGAGGATAAAGACCTAAGTCGTGAAATACAATCTACTTTTGTGCACATTCCACTACTTATAAAATTTTCTACAAAAAGAATAAATAATATCAAGCCTTTCATTGTGGGGGGAGTTTCAACGGCTTTAAATTTATCCAGCCAACAAGACAACCCAGACGACAATAGTAACAATACATTTAGAGTTACAAAAAATAATTTATATTATGAACTTGGTATTGGAATAGACCTCTATCTCACTTGGTTTAAGTTTTCTCCTTCAATACGCGGTGTTTTCTCAATGCAAAATGAGCTCGTAAATGATTTCGACCCCAACAGCCCCTGGACTCGTAATATAGCTCAAATGCAAACAAGAGGCTTGTTTGTTAACTTTACATTTCAGTAGCGTTTCTTTTAAACTCACTTAATACAATAGCTGCGGCATTAGCTACATTGAGACTTTCAGTTTGTTTGAGTCTTCCAAAGCGTGGAATAGAGAGACGTGAACCCATTAAAGCGGCCACTTCACTGGAGATACCATTAGCCTCATTTCCTAAAACAATGACAGCGGATTTAGGTAACTTCTGTTCATACACGCAAGTCCCATCCATAAAAGTACCGTATGAAACCAAAGACTTTGTCAAGGACTTTTCCAAATTCGTGTAGGTAATATTAACTCGAGTGTGGGATCCCATACTCGCCTGAACAACTTTTGAGTTGTAACAGTCTACTGTGGTTTTACTACATACCAAATCAGTTATGCCAAACCAGTCACAAAGGCGAATGATTGTTCCTAAATTACCAGGATCATTAACGGCGTCTAAGGCGAGTACTAAGCCAGACCAATTCACGGCGCTTGCTTCTGGGATTTTAAAAATCGCCAGGACCTTATTTGGACTGCTAAAACTACTTATTTTAGATAAATCTTTTAAACTGAGTTCTGTAAAATTGGAGCTGTATTTAGAATAGCTAGAGTCTGAAGAAAAAATACTGACCAATTCGTACTTTGAGTCTAAAAACTCACCCACTACTTTAACTCCTTCAGCGACGAACATCTGATGTTGCATTCGATATTTTTTTTGACTGAGACTGTGGATTAACTTTATTTGGCTTTTAGTTAACATCTAAAAAATGTACTTTTGGTTATTATTAATTTAGAACGTAAAGCTAAATTTTATTTATTGATTGTTGAAAGAAACTCTGACAAAAATAATCCTAGTAATGCTAATGACTTGTTTGTTTACAGCATGTAATGTTGTAAAACGACTTGGTCCAACAGATTATTTACTCACTGAAAACAACTTTTACGTCAATGGAAAAAAAAGAAATACAGAAGAACTTTCTAAACTCTCATTTCAGAAAAAAAATACCGCGGTCTTTGGAATTCCACTTCAGCTTCACCTTTATAACTTGGCGAGGCCTAAGAGAGATTCAATCTTTGAAGCATGGCTACAAAAAAAACCCAAACGACAGCAGGCTTTAATCTCAAAGCTTTCAAAAAAACAATTAGATCAATTAAAAACTTCTGCACTCGGAATCAATAGCTGGCTAAAAAATACGGGGGAAGTGCCACGACTGCTCGATACTTTAAAAATAAACAAAACAATAACAAATCTTGAACGCTATTACTTCTCAAAGGGTTGGTTTGACAGAGCGATTCATTTCAAGGTGGACAGCGTGGGTGAAAAAAAAGCAAAACTAACTTTTGAAATTAATACAGGTTCCCCTTATAAAATCGGAGAAATTAAGGAACGAATCGATTCGCCCATAATTGACAGCCTATACCAAATTGTAAAGAGCACTACATTCTTAAAAAAGGGAGAACAGTTTTCAATTTCAAATTTTGAAAAAGAGCGCTCACGACTTACATCTGCCTTTAGAAACTTAGGGGCTTTTCATTTTTCCCAGGACTATATAAGATTTGAAAACGACACTATTGGCACCAACAAAAATGTGAATGTGAGCTTACAAATCCAAAATCGAGTTATCCGAAATGATGATTCAATAGTTAGAGTCCCATTTAAAACCTACAAAATAAAACGCATAAATATTTTTACAGACGCAAGTACTGGAAATCGATCTAAGCCAATTGCAGATTCTGTAAGCTTCAACAACTACAATATATATGCATATGAAAAATTGAAATACAAACCCAAAGCACTGACTAATGCCGTATTGATTACGCAAGGAAATGTATTTAATGACTTAGTCCGTTCAAGAACCTACCGTTCCCTCAATGAGTTAAGAACCTTTAAATATCCCAATATAGAGTACATTGAAAACCCTAGGGATACCACGCTAACCACTAATATATACTTAATTCCAAAGAAAAAATACGGCCTTGGCTTTGATATTAATCTCTCTCAAAGTAATATTCAAAAAGTAGGCTTCTCTTTTTCTTCTGGAGTTGTTATTAGAAATGTATTCAAAGGGGCTGAGACCCTTCAAATAAGTGCCCTAGGAGCGATCGGAGCATCAAAAGATGCCGCAAAAAGTGTTGAGAAGTTTTTTGACATTAATGAACTTGGAGCGGATATAAAGCTTAGCATTCCACGATTATTTTTCCCACTCAAAACAGATAAAATAATCCCAAAATACATGTCCCCAAGTACCCGAATCAGTACGGGCTTTACCGGGCAAACAAATATAGGCCTTGACAAACAAACGTTTAATGGTATTCTTAGTTACAATTGGTTCCCTTCCAAAAAAATAACTAATTCATTAGACTTGATTAACTTCCAGTACGTAATAAACTTGAATCCAAAAAATTATTTTAGCGTCTACCGAAACTCTTTCAATCGCCTTGACAATATTGCGACTGAAAGCTATAATACACCCGCAGATTTTTTAGGCACTAACTCCGATGGGCAGTCAGAATTATTAATCTCTAGGGCTGATGAGTTTATAAACTTAATAAGTGCTGATAGCGACTATCAGAGTTCAAACCCTAACGACTATCAAACGGTTAGAAATATTAGAGAGCGTAAAAAACGATTAACACAAGACAACTTTATTCTTGCTAGCAACTTTAATTTTGTGCGTGACAGTCGTGAAAACGCCTTTGATAATACTTTCTCCATTTTTAGACTCAAAATTGAGGCTGCTGGTAACTTACTTAATAACGCCTCAAAATTACTAAATCTAAAACAAAACAACCAAGGTGCTTTTGAGGTAAACGGAGTTCCTTTTTCTCAGTACCTAAAAACAGAAATAGACCATATAAAACTTTGGGATATTGGGCGCAGCAATGTACTCGCATTGAGAAGTTTTTTCGGCATTGCAATCCCTATGGGAAATGCCTCTAGTATTCCATTTTCTAAAAGTTTCTTTGCTGGAGGATCAAATGACAACCGAGCATGGACGGCCTATGATCTAGGACCTGGACGTTCAAACAACAACAACGAATTTAACGAGGCCAACATGAAACTAGCCTTTAGTTTTGAGTACAGATATAAACTATTTGGTAAATTGAATGGGGCGCTGTTTGCAGATGCTGGAAACATTTGGAATGTATTAGATGATGTAACAGACCTCAAAGCTACTTTTAGGTCTATTGAATCGTTAAAAGATATAGCTCTAGGTGCTGGATTTGGACTCCGTTATGACTTTGATTTTTTTATTTTAAGACTCGACACTGGATTTAAAACTTATGACCCCACATACAGCAGTAAAAACCGTTGGCTTAATGATTTTAACTTCGGTCATGCCGTCTATAACATTGGTATAAATTATCCTTTTTAAAACCTTAGATCAGCGATATCGTTTTCGTATAAAAATATGCGAATCCCAATTTATAAATTGGCCATAACTGTATAAAATCATTACTTTTACAATCATATTTAAAACAAATAAAATGAGTCATAACATCAAACCAGGCGTTGCTACAGGACGTGAAGTTCAAGAAATTTTTAAACTTGCCAAAGAAAAAAGCTTTGCCCTTCCAGCTGTAAATGTTATTGGTTCTAACACCATCAATGGTGTTTTAGAAACCGCTAAATCTTTAAATGCACCCGTAATCATTCAATTTTCTAATGGAGGTGGGGTGTTCAACGCAGGAAAAGGGCTTTCTAATGAAGGCCAAAAGGCAGCAATTGCTGGCTCCATAGCCGGCGCTAAACACGTGCATGAAATGGCTTTAGCTTATGGAGTTCCTGTCATACTGCACACCGATCATTGTGCAAAGAAATTACTGCCTTGGATTGATGGCTTATTGGAGGCCAGTGAAGCGCATTTTGCTCAAACAGGTAAGTCTTTATACAGCTCTCATATGATTGATTTATCAGAAGAGCCTCTTGAAGAAAATATAGAACTTTGTAAAACCTATTTAGAACGCATGTCAAAAATGGGCATGACACTAGAAATTGAATTGGGGATTACTGGTGGTGAAGAAGATGGGGTAGACAATAGTGATGTTGACGTTTCCAAATTATACACCCAACCCGAAGAAGTAGCTTATGCTTATGAAGAACTAAGCAAAGTAAGTGATCAGTTTACAATAGCGGCAGCTTTTGGGAATGTTCACGGGGTTTACAAACCAGGGAATGTGAAATTGACCCCAAAAATTTTAAAAAATTCTCAAGAACACATTTCTAAAAAATATGGAGTTGGCGAAAATCATATCGATTTTGTATTTCATGGAGGATCTGGATCTACCGTTGAAGAAATCAGAGAAGGAATTTCTTACGGTGTTATAAAAATGAATATTGATACAGATATGCAGTACGCATTTATGTCTGGTGTTCGCGATGACTTCAAAACTAATGGTGCTTATTTAGCAGCACAAATTGGCAACCCAGAAGGTGATGATCTCCCCAATAAAAAATATTACGACCCACGACGTTGGTTACGTGAAGGTGAAAAAGCTTTCATAAGTCGACTTAAAAAAGCTTTCCAGGA